>OJMH01003583.1_pt1 | contig 11304 bp, 6 predicted proteins | sample 1597111 | NCBI WGS metagenome assembly OJMH01 (sample SAMEA2452115, study PRJEB22498) | human gut metagenome | reverse complement strand
AAGATACGGCTTTGATAATGTCCCACAAAGGCACAGATATACTCTTTAAACACTACCGAGGAGTAGCGACTAAAGATGACGCCGAAAAGTATTTCAATATTTATCCTCAAAAGTCTCTCAAAATGAATGAGTAACTGAGTAGTTGCCATCAAGATGGTTTTGATATAGTATCACGCTTGATTTTATAGAGTTATGAATATTCACTCTCGACTTAAGATAGTACTTTTTACGACGGTACAAATTGATATTGCAAAAAGAGTCGCATATGATTGACTATTTGTTGGTCGCCAATCGAATTTTGAAATCGAAGTTAGGATCCGACGGCAGGCTCATAAAGTATACTGATTTCGAGCGTGCGATATTGGCAAAGAAGCAGAATAAAGTATGAATAAGATTGCATCAACATCTAACAAACGAAAAAGAAAGCCAATTAGTAGGCGAGGATTCTTATCTATTTTATTTATATTTTGTTCTTGTGTTTTCTTCTGTGTGTATGATTCTTCGGGAGATTTGATTGATTCCGCTAAACTAAAAGGTTCTTCTTTTTCAAAAAACTATTATTTAGAATCCGGGAACAGATACACAATTATGTGTCGTCCCGATGGGAAAGATTCTAAAACGAAATATGCAATGAGGATTACTCTAAGCAATGAGCTTGGAAGTATCTCAACCCCTGATATAACTTACAAGTACAGAATAGGTCGTCGATCAGGATATCCCATATTTACAAAGGTAACTTCATTTGATATAAAAAAAACAGGAAGTTACCGGTTAGATGTCGTAATACTTTCCGTAAATGGAAACAAAACGCGCCCTTTCTATCTGCAACTTAAGAAAAATATGTGGGAATTTGCCGATGGATGTCCACCTTACGTCGTACTTCTTATATTACCGATTGCATTGGCTTATCTCATAGATAAAATCCTGATTAAGATAAATAGGCAATCAACACAGTGTTAAACAGCATATCATAACACTTTATATATATTGGTTTCAGTAAGTTGTACATTTAGACATAAGCAGCATTTTTTGCAGCGAGGCTAAGGAGCGGCTTGCAATCAAGATGACGGATTATTTTGACGGTCTTTTAAAGGGTAAGAGATTTTTCTCCTGCTATAAGGATCCGCTGTATACGCAAAAGGTTAACCAATCTTGGAAAATCGCGGTATAAAAGCGCAACAAGTTCCCTCTCATATATGCAATCCCTACGCTGAAAGGTTTGTAAATAGCATAAAGGACGATTGTCTGAGGAATTTTGTATTTTTGTCGGAAGGAATGCTCCACAAGGCGGTTTCGGAGTATGAAATATACTATAACACCGAAAGACCGCATCAGAACTTGGATAATGAGCTTATATCTCCTAAGGAGAATGAGCACTACGAAGAATTGCGTTTGACGAGAGAGAGAAAAATAAGGGTAAAGCCCTTTATAAATCGGCGAAAGACAGGAGTCTGATCGTAAAAATTGGGCGGCTCGGAGGCATATTGAACTTTTACTATCGGAAAGCCTCTTAAGATTTTTTTAGTTTTTCTCCTATCTTAAAACTATCTCAACCCCATTGCTAAAAGGCAACCGGGGGGCTATAAGGAATCTATTAACTTGCCAAAAACGGCTGGGGCGTTCGGCAGACCCGTTTCTTCTTGCGAATGGATTTTTTGAAATGTCCCAGGATTCACAATAAAAAAAGTTAAAAAATGTCCCCTATAATATTTATTCACACTTCCCCATAGAATACCGCCGCCGCGAAAGCCGCCGATAGGTATTCCGAATGCGGAAGGCGGATTACACCTGCATAAAAAAACGGCGGACAAATATCCGCCGTTTCTAGCAGGAGTTCATCAAGCTACCCGCGCTTTCTGCGATATGCCGCAAATGCGAGAACTACCGCTCCCAAGAGGGCGGCTATGCCGGCCGGCTCCGGGACTTGGCTTATGGCGTAGGAGCCTAAACTGTCAACCGTAAAGCTTGCAAAGCCGTCATTATATTCAATGTCTGTATCGTAAATATCCCATACGCCGCCTTCGGACTTGTGCCACGCCATCAGATTCGAGAGCTCGACATCTCCGACATACGCGCTGAATACAACAGTCCATTCTCCAGATTGGTCGTACTCCGCATCGATTAAATATGCGGCCTTGACTTCGCCGGAAATGCCCGCGGTATCGGCAGTTTCGCTTATGGAGTTTATATGAATCTCCTTCTCTCCCATATTCGCCACGTTAAAGTCGAGGCGGAGAGTGGTATTTTCGCCCGACATATACCGTACAGAAGCGACGTCGTCGTCTCCCGTTCCGACAGTTACTCCGGAAATCGCTTGGGGGATTATGGCGGTTTTTCCGGCGGTAAATACGCCGTTGGAGAAAGTTCCGCCGAACGCGTTTACCGCGCCCACACCCTTGTACGACGATAGGGCTACCGACACGTCGTCCGCGAGAGAACCGCGCTTGAGCGAAAAAGTTCCGTCGTTTGCCACACCGGTTTTCAAGAGCTGGTCCGCCGCGGAACCGAGCACGATTGAAAGCGACGAATTGGAGGCGATGTTGATGGCCGTCCCGCCGTCGGACTGGGCGTATTCAAATAATTCCGCACTGGAGCCCGCCGAGACATTTATCTTATCAAAATTCGCAACCTTGAGCGCCGAAGTCCCGTTGTAGGCCTGTTCCGAAGTGCCGAGGTTGAGCGTTTTCACGCCTTCGACGATATCGTATTCGCTGTTCCAGCCTGTTCCGGTTATAGTTCCACCCACCGTCGCATTGCCTACGAGAGTTATATTTGAGTTTCCTTTTATAACAGAGGGCCAACTTGCGCCGTCGCCCCAACCGCCGCCATATACGTTATTGCTGATTACGGCATTTGAGCCAATAACTATATTTGTCGAACCGTTTACGACGGCAGGTATGGCGCCGTTGGAGATTCCGCAACCGCCCGCCGTAATTGAAGAAACTGTCGCGTTTTGGACGCTTATGTTTACGTCGCCGCCGATTGTAGTTCCGGACGCCGCGCCGTATACGGAAGTCACAGAGCCGCCGTTGATATTGAGGCTTACGTTGCGGTCGACATCGCTGTACATAGCGCCGGAAGCTACTATCATATCGATCTTGCCGTTATTTACGGTTAACTCCACCGCGCCGACTTTGCTCGTCCCTATGGGTTCCGTTCTGCCCAAAACCGTCGTCTGTTGATTGCCTCCGTTGCCGCCGTATACAAAGTGCAGAGCGGTATTTTCGCCGTCAATCACGGTCTTGACGGTGCCGGAGACGACCGCCTCGCCGCCGGTAAGCCCGCCTACAAAGCTGCCCTCGTTCGTCGCGTCGGTTATGTTATTTACTACGTCTCCTGAAACTTTGAGCTTCCCGCCCTTGGCGATAGAAGTGCGAGTTCCTAAGATGCTGCCGCTGAGGTTTTGGGTAATGCTCTCTATTTGCGCCGTAGAGCCCGCCGAGACATTTATCTTATCAAAATTCGCCACCTTGAGCACCGAAGTCCCGTTGTAGGCCTGTTCCGAAGTGCCGAGGTTGAGCGTTTTCACGCCTTCGACCGTCCCCCCGTTGAGGCCGCCGCCATATAGAGTTCCGTTAATTACGGCGGTTGAACCGGTGAGGCTTATCGTGGAATTTCCCTTTACGGATGTTCCGACCGCGCCGCCGCCGTACACGTCGGCGTTTATTTCGCCCCCGGAAATATTGACGGCAGTGTTTCCGGAAACGCTTGAATATTTCAAACCGCCGGCGTAAACATTGCCGTTGAGCGTTCCGCCCGATATGTTTATATTCGAGGACTTCACCCCGCTTTCATCAGTCCTACTTGCACCGCCCGCGATGATTCCGTCCACTACGGCGTTGTCCGAAACATTGACGGTGGTCGTCCCGTTCACAGACGCATACGAACCGCCGGTGGCAAGAATAGATTCGCCGTCGTACGCGCCGATATGCGCGTCGCCGCCGACATTAATCACGACGTCCCCGTTAAGAACCATCTTCTGCTTGGCTATAGCCACATCGCCGGCATTATTTGAGTTTATTCCGCCGCGGATATGGTTTACCTCTCCGCCGGATATGTCGATTGTGACGTCGCCGGAAACCCCGTTAAAAATTTCCGCATTCGGCGTATTTGAGGAATAGTTGGACCCGTATATTGTCCCGACTTTTCCGCCCTTTACGCTGATATTTATATCGCCTTCGACTTTCCCGCCGAATTGGTCGCCCCCATAGATGTTGGAAACGGATCCGTTTTCGACGGTGATTGAGGTATTGCCGACATGCACGCCGCCTCTGCCCCCGCCGACGAGATTCTCGACTTCCCCGGACTTTACGGTGAGGCTTATATCGCCCTTTACGCTTGCGCCGTCCGCGCCGCCGCCCGTGAGCGAGTACATCTTAACGCCGTCTACCACGATATCCGCGCCGTCCTCCATAGAGGAGCCTTCGCCGGAGCCGCCTATTGCGACATTGCCGGCGGTAGTCCCCAAGACGGTTGTCGAATCGAACGTATGCGATATTTTTTCGGTTGCGGAATATTCATTATTGCCGCCGAAGTAAATGTAGCCCCCGTTGGCGCCGAGAGTCCCGCCGTCGTTTGAGTTTTGGCCTATTATGGGCGTGTTGCCGTACATGAATACGGAGCCGCTCGTAGTGGTATTTGACGTGGAATATACCGTGATTTTCTTTTGCGCCCCGTCACTGCCGGCAAGCTCGAGAATCCCCCCTGTGGAGCCGGAGAAGTTCACGCTATTCGCGAGTTGGGATTCAATTCTTATCGAGGAGCCCCCGGAAGCCGAGTAGCCGCCGGTGAATCCGGAAATGTCGCCTCTGACGACGACGTTTGCGGGCGCGGCGTCCTTTAAAATTTCAGTGCCGTCGACGAGCGTGATGTCGACGCTTTTATCCGCGCTTAGCGTCCCCGCCCCGCTAATTTTGCCGTTTAAGACATAGTCGCCGTTTGTGAAAAGCGCCCTGGCGCCTTCGGCGAGCTCAAATGAAGCGTTTGCGGGATTATTAGTCTTGGATACAAATATTATCGCTGGATTTTGCGCGTCATGAGCCTTGAAGATGGAAATTTTTCCAGAAAAATCCGACATATCCGCAGTTGGCGCCAAATACAATCCAGATGCGACCCGCAATTCGCCAGAGCCTAAAATTTTATCGGCGTCAAAGAGGCTTAAAGCAGACGCCGTATATTTGGATTCGAATATGCCGTCGATAGTGAATTTGCCTACATTGTACACGGGGCCGCGGTGGATATTGCCCGAAGCGTCTTTATAGTAATACCCGCTAGCCGATATGTACGATCCGGAATTCACTAAATAGGAATCCTCATTTTCTATCGACACCACAGTTTGAGGTTCTGCCGCCATTGCAGCTCCCGCAAATAAAGGCAGCAGCATAAAACCAATTAGTTTGTCTTTCATTTTATAGATTCGTCCTCCGTTTTCCCTTCCCTATTGGCTTGAAATAGACCCACATATTGCGAGGCAATAGCATGTAGATCTAAATCAAAATATTTCTTAAAATGTTTCCGGGGCCTACATTGTCAAGCAAACTATACCTTTATATGAAGAGTTTTTTAAACCCCGTCTTTCCCAAAATGTTAACCGCATATATTCATTAATAATATTAAATAAAAATCTTTATATTTCACTAACCCGATTGCGCCCCGGCGAATAACTTAAAATTTTCGGCACAGCTTATGCGCATACAGCCAAGCGCCCATTTAACATGGCGTTATTTTCATTAAACAGATTGCGAAGATAAAAGCGCCCTTTATAAGCCCCGCGGCGATAAGGCCTCCCAGTTTCTTTAAATGCCGCCCCTACTTTGTCGGTACAACTTATTTTCTCCCGACAGAAACCGCGGCGCCAAGCCGTTTGTATGGCTGCCGTTCATAGTCCGCATATGCGAATCCCTGCCGTCACCAGAGATGGAAAGCGACAAAGGCTAATTGCCGTAAATATTGGAGGAAAATCTTATGAGGAGTGGGCAAAGAATGCCGGCAAGCGGAAATATAATGTAAAATTGGGCAAGGACATTCGCGCGACCGCCCCAGACGATAAGAGCGACAATTTAGTAGGCGATCGCTTTCTGACGATGAACGGTTCTTGGCTTATCGTTGCCCAATCTGGAATAGGCAAGTCAGTATTGGCTATGCAGCTTGCCCTCAATTTTTGCGTGGGAAGAAGCACGCTGAGATTAAGGCCGAGTAAGAAAATGAAAGTGTTATTTATTCAAGCTGAGAATAACGCCATAGATATAGCAAGGCCATTCCACTCTGTCATAAGAAGTGAGAATTTTACCCATGAGGAGAATGAGAGAATCGATTATTATTTTATCGAATTGGACGAGCAGAGCGCTACGGGGACGGTGTTTGTGGAGCTTCTCGACGAACTGTGTGAAGAATACAAGCCCGACTTAGTTATTGTTGACCCGTTGTTATCATACATAGGTTGCGATATTAGCAGACAGGATATGTGCGCGACATTTCTGCGGAACACTCTTAATCCGATCATCTCAAAGCATAATATCGGGCTTATTTTTATCCACCATACAGGTAAACCGTCTAAGGAATCAAAAGATGTAAACCACGCCTTATCCTATCTCGGTATAGGTTCTTCCGAATTAACCAACTGGGCACGTGCAGTCTCGGTAATTAGAGAAAATGCGGAAGACCCCAATGTATTTGAGTTTATCCATGCTAAACGCGCGAGTCTATCGGGAACAGGTGCCTTTACCTATATGAAGCACTCGGAGACCGCCGTTTTATGGGAACTTTGCGAGAAACCTCTAAAAAAGGTAAAATCCGAAAAAGTTTCCCGTTCCAAGTACACATATCTTGAACTGGAGACAATGCCGCCAAAGAAACACGATAAAGACTCAGACAAGAGCGAAGTTATAGCTTATATACAAGGTCAACTTGCTAAATTTGGCGACCCTGCCGACACAGAAAGTGCAGTAAAGGTGTACGAAGCAGTACGCAAGAATAACCCTCTTATAGTCTTTCGCAAACCATATTGGCACGGTAAGCTTTATATACCCGAGGTGGACTTGTCGGAGGAGAAAGGGGCCGACAATGACTAATAGGGATACCTTAGTAATGTTGAGAAATTCCGTAGGGATAAAAAATATCCCTCAGGGGATAGGAAAAACGGACTTTTGCAATCCCTTTGGGTATCCCTTGGGGATTAGGGATTGGGGGATTTTTCTTCTTCTGTCCCCAATGGGGATTAGGTATCCCCTCCTACTAAAAGTAGGAGGAGGGATATACCTGAATCCCCCATTGAGACGGTACAGATTTTCGTGCGAACTTTTCCCCATTCGCACGCACGCGCGAGGAGGTGTCCTATGAGCCGTTATGAGGACGAGTACCGCAAATGGGTGGAGAGTCTGCCACCTAAGCAGAGGGCTAAACTGGCGGCTAAGGGCATCGATAAACCTCTCGCAGACGACCACAGAGTTTTCAAGACAGACCCAAGCGTAGCTTTCGACAAGGCTTCATACGACTTTAACTACGATTTTCTCGATAGCCAAGAAAAGCCTACAGAGACCTTAGAAGGCGTTGAAATCGCTTATGGATGTCAGAATGTTGCGTTGGGTGTTTGAACGCCTGCAAGGGGCAAAAAACGAGGGAATACGTCGCCTTGAGATAGACACCTTGATGATGACGCTTGGCATGGAGCAAATGCTCGGCGTAAAGAGCCAGACAGAACTTGCCAAGAAGTATGGCGTAACAAGGGCGGCTATATCGGCTCGCGTTAAGTCTTGGCAGAAGTTTCTTGGGCTACGCACAACTTCAACGATGAAATCACCGTCGGCATGCCAATCCTACCGCAAGTCGAGATTGCGCAATTTGACAAGCGGGTGATTGGTATGGAAAACGAAAACACAATCTCCACTACCGAAAAATCTTCAACTGAACTCGACATAGCTTCGAGAATTAACGCACTCCACGAGAAGGCCGAAGCACTCTCGAAGCTTGCCAAAGATAAGGCTCAGGAAGCAATCAAGGTTGCCATTGAATGTGGCAGGCTTTTGGTGGAACAGAAATCAAAAATGAATCACGGAGACTGGCTTCCATGGGTAGAGAATAATTGCGATTTTTCACAGAGAACCTCTTATCGTTACATAAAGCTTTTTGAGTCTGTTGCAAAACTTTCAACCCAAGACTCAAATTTGCCACCAGTGGCAAATTTCGAGACGTCGGGAAACGAAGATTCGAGTTCTTCAAATGAAGAACCGTCTAAAAATGACGCAGATAACTTTATTGAGAAACTCCCTGCAAAGACTCTCAAGGACGCCTATATCGCAACTGGAATTCTTCCCCCACGCAAAGAGCCTGAACTCAAGGAGGAGAAAGTACCTGAAAGCTACACCATAGAACACGTCAAGTACATAGACGGTTTCGTGAAATGGTATCAAGGCTTTAAGGAAAAGTTCCCGCTTGAAGATATGAGTGCAACTACTGTCGATATGCTGCTCTTGGACTTATCTGCGATAGTCAGAATCTATCAAGAGCTTTCGCAACTCAAGAGGGATAAGTTCAGCGAGAACTGATTTTATGCAGGGTGGTCTAACGGTAAGATACAAGGTTGACTCGCCTTTGCATACGCAAAGCGTCTCGCCCTTCGGGTCTTTTGCCTTTGGCAAAATCTCATTCGCGCTTTGCTTGAATTCATAACCTTGAGATTGGCGGTTCGATTCCGCCCCCTGCTCGCAATTTCAAGGATACTTCATACAGGTCGCTAATGTTGTCCGCAAAATCCATTTAGGTTGCCAATGCCGTCAACAATAACCATTCAGTTCGAGTGCCTAATTTTCGATAATGGGTTATCAAAGAAATCTATTAACCAACAAGATACGGCAGGGACGTTCGGCAGACTCGTTTCTCCTTGCGAATGGATTTTTTGAAATGTCCCAGGCTCTTTCTATCTGGGGAAATTTTTATCCGGGATTTTTTCGGATCTGATAGGCGTCAGCCGTAAAAAACACGACTTTTGATAAACACCGGCAAAATAAAGAATTTTCCAATACCTCCCAATATGAGGGTATTATTTTCAATATACTTTAAGTTTAACTAATTCTTTTTCTGCTATGTAATCACCTTGTTTCGCAGCCTCTTTATAATATTCAATCGCCTTGTTAAGATCTTTTTCTACTCCTTTACCTTCGGCATAGCAATAGCCAAGGGCGCTTTGCGCTTCGACATACCCATGAGTTGCAGCCTTCTTCCAGTATTCAATCGCCTTGGTATAATCTTTTTCTACTCCTTCACCGTCGTAATAAAAACGCCCAACCATATATTGTGCCTCGGCATGCTCATGATCTGCAGCCTTTTTGTAATATTCAAACCCCTTATTAAGATCTTTTTCTACTCCTCCTTCACCGTAATGATAACAAAATCCAAGGGCAAGTTGTGCCTCGGTATGTCCTTGATCTGCAGCCCTCTTCCAATATTCAATAGCTTTGTTAAAATCTCGTTCTACACCTTTCCTTTCATAATAGCAAAGAGCAAGGCTATTTTGCGCATTGGCAAGCCCTTGGTCCGCGGCCTTCTTGTAATATTCAAACGCCTTGGTATAATCTTTTTCTACTCCTTCACCGTTGTAATAACACTTTCCAACCATATATTGCGCCTCGGCATATCTCTGATCTGCAGCCCTCTTCCAATATTCAATAGCTTTGTTAAAATTCTTTTCTACACCTTTCCCTTCATAATAGTAATTCCCAATATTATATTGCGCCTCAGCATGCCATTGATCTGCAGCTTTTTTATAATATTCAAATGCTTTGTAAAAATTTTCTACTACACCTTCACCTTCGGCATAACAATGTCCAATGTTATATTGCGCCTCGGCATGTCCTTGTTCTGTAGCTCTCTTCCAATATTCAAACGCTTTGTAAAAATTTTTTCCTACACCTTTCCCTTCATAATAGCACTTCCCAATGTTATATTGTGCTTCAGCATACCCTAAGTCAGCCGCTTTCTTATAATATTTGAAGCCGCTTTCAAGATCGCCATTTCTAATGCATTTTTCCGCTTTCTCATATATGAAGTTCCCATCAAATGTATTAAGATAAAAAAATACACTTACACATACAAATATTAGAAATGCTACTATTATTTGGATTACTCTTATTTTAGCCATACTACTTAAACTCCAGAAATCAGAACAGATTAAGTGAAAATAAAATCTTTCTTTAAATTGTTAAAAATTAGAATATTTAGAATTATAAATGTCAATACGTTTGTATCTGTCATAAACATATCTATTACTTTCCTCATTGGAAAATACACCTAAGCTAATACATGGATACATTGACGAAGGATCGGAATATCTACGAAAATAATGAAGCAGAAATCATATAAAAAAGGACAAAATAGGATAAATATTTCAGTAGTATCTATATGTTCATAGATATTACGATAAAATTATGTTTTCTATGCAAATCAGTGAATATAAATCCTAAATTTTTGCTGAATTTGATACAAAAATGTTAGAGAAAAATCGCGATTTTGGAGATGTGCGACAAGACATCTATCTTGTTGAAATTTTTTGGGACAAAATATACCTTTTTTAAAAAAATTCAAAAATTTGCCATTTTAAGACATTATACGAAGCCTTTTCTCCGTTTAAAATTTCACGCAACAAGCCCATTTTCAGTAAGTTCTGAATCTGGGCTTATTTATGAGACAACACCCCTGTTCGTAAATAGTTGATTATTAGGCTTCAACAAAATCCCGAGCACGCCAAACGTGCAACTAAACTGCAACCGCCACTTGGCACCACGAGTTGGCTACGATATTGTAATATAAGGAATCTATTAACTTGCCAAAAACGGCAGGGACGTTCGGCAGACCCGTTTCTTCTTACGAATGGCATTTTTGAAAAGTTCCACATAAAAGTATAAATGAGACCCTCAAACCCTCTATTTTGCTAAGATTGGGGGCTTTTTTATAAGTGGAACTTTGGTGGAACTTATGTGGAACTTTTGACAACTTCCGCTTTTTATATGGAAGAAAACATCGGACAAAAGATATTAAGCAAAGACCTTGAAAATATAGTAAAAAAGGTCGCTTCGGGAAAGACTCTTACGAGTACGGAACGCGCCATAGTGGAAAAGGCTTATGGCCAAAAAGAAGAATCTGTGAAGTATGCCGAAACTACAACCGAGTTTGCGGATATTCTCGGTGTAGCAAGACAGACCATAAATAAATGGCGAAAGATAAAAGGTTCTCCAAAGCCAACATCTAACGGCAGGCACAATGTGGCAAAGTGGCGGGATTTTGTAAGGAAGCACGACTTAAAAGAGCCAG
>OJMH01003580.1_pt1 | contig 11316 bp, 10 predicted proteins | sample 1597111 | NCBI WGS metagenome assembly OJMH01 (sample SAMEA2452115, study PRJEB22498) | human gut metagenome | reverse complement strand
ATGACTGCCTGCGTGACCGGCTCGCCGATGTAGGCTTCTGCATCCTGCTTGAGTTTAGACAGTATCATCGCGGATATCTCCTGCGGAGAATACGTCTTATCGTCTATCTTTATCTTTCTGTCCGATCCCATATCCCTCTTTATGGATATGACCGTCTTTTCGGGGTTCGCTACCGCCTGACGCTTAGCCACCTGACCGACAAGACGTTCGCCGTCTTTGGAAAATCCCACTACGGACGGGGTCGTTCTTGCTCCCTCCGAATTGGGGATGACTACGGGATCGCCGCCCTCAAGGACGGCTACGCACGAGTTTGTAGTGCCGAGGTCGATACCTATTATCTTACCCATGATATATGTTCCTCCGAAAATTGAATTCTATTTTGTTATTCGGCGACTTTGACCACGCAATGACGCAATACTTTATCGCCTATCATATATCCCTTGCGGAATACTTCAGTGACGCAGCCCGACATACCTTCTTTCTCGCACGGCACTTTGAGTATGGCTTCATGCAGTTCCGGATCGAATGGTTTGCCGAGCGCTTTGATCTCCGTTACTCCGAATGCGCTCATCACGTTTTCAAGTTCGCGGCTTATCATCCTTACGCCCTGCGCTACGCTCTCGTCTTTGATCATTCCGAGCGCATTGTCGATGACGTCTGCAATGGGAAGGATCTTTTCCATTACAGAGAATATGCCTTCGTCGCGCATTTTTCCGAGCTGTTCGTTCGTTCTTTTTTTATAATTGTCGAAATCCGCCTGCAGACGAACGTACATGGCGTTGAGATCTTTTGCGCGGGCGAGATTCTTTTCGCTTTCCGCCGCGGATTTTTCAAGCATCTCTTCGAGATCGTTGATACGGGATGTAAGGTCTATCGTATCCGATTCGCATTCCTCGGATCCGCACTCTTCCCCGGCGGTCTTCTTTTCCTCTTCTTCCATAACAAGACTCCGTTTATTTTTCTTCGGCGTTTTCGCCGCCCGAGGGCAGTTCACCCACCGTTTTCTCTATATACTCAAGGACGGAAACTATCCTTGAATAATCCATTCTTATAGGACCGATCACGCCGGCTTTGCCTATTTTTACTCCGTTCTTCGTCAGGTCCGCGGTCACGACCGCGCATTCGGGATTTCCATCTCCCTCCCTGCACGGAGCTATATTGATCGACAATCCGATATCGCCCTTACCGTCGGCGGCGCTGATCAGTTTCTCTTTGGATTCAAGGAGAGCGAACATCTCTTTCGCCTTTTCGACATCCGAATATTCAGGCTGCTCGAGCAGTTTGCTGCTGCCCTCGAGAACGACGCTGCGTTTATCGTCCTCCATATACGTTTTAAGGACTTCTACCACGATGTCGAATACTTTGCGGTATTCGTCGGTTATCCTTTCGACAAGACCGTCGTCCTCAACGATCTCTCCTATGCTGTGACCGCTGAATGCGTGCGATATGAACGTCGATGCCGATCTGTAATACTCGTCGGGCATATCTTCAGCCGTATGCAGCATTGCGTCCTTCAGCACTCCGAGATTGGTGACGACCACGGCAAGCGCTTTATCCGGAGTCAGCTTTACGATCTTGATGTTATCCACGACCGCGTCCGACACATCGGATACGTATGCTATGCCCGTAAGATGCGTTATCTCGCTTATGACCTTTGCCGTAGAACGAAGCACGTCGCCTATCTCTGTCACTTTATTGTCGAAATATTTACGGACTATGGCGATATCGGTGGGCGTGAGTTTACGCTCGGGCATGAGCTTTTCCACATACAGGCGATAAGCGCTCGCAGTCGGCACCCTGCCCGCAGATGTGTGCGGCTGATCAAGATAACCCATTTCTTCAAGCATAGCCAGCTCGTTTCGTATGGTAGCGGTGGAGAGCGCGGGCAGATGATGCTCCTTTATGTCCGCACTCGAAACGGGTTCGCAGCTGTCTATATAGCTGTCCACCACCGCTTTGATTATCTTTTCTTTTCTTTCGGAAAGTCCCATTTCAACGTTCTCCGACGTTAGCACTCGCGAACAGAGAGCCTTAGCACTCTCATCGTTTGTCTGCTAAATCTTATCACAAGTATGCACGCATGTCAACCGTTTTAAGCACATTTCGTAAAATTTTTCGCGCAGAAAAAGGCCGACGTTCAGGTCAGCCTTATTATGATCTCGTTCATGACATATAAGCCTTTGTCCGTAAGCCGGATATGACCGTCTGTCACGGACAGATATCCGTATTCGGATAACTCCGCTATCTCGCCGCGTTTCTCTTCTGCCAGGTCTCTTCCGAAACGTCTGAAAAAATCCGCAAGATCTATCCCGTTTTTTGTCCGGATGGCAAGCATTATCGTCTCTTCCGCAGCTTCGTCGCTCTGCGGCGGGATAAAATGCCGTTCGGATATCCCCGCCCCCGCGATATACGCGCCTACATCGGAAGTGCGCACGATCCGCTCGTTGCCTATAAACGAATGCGCCGCGGCGCCGAGACCGAGATATTCGCCGCGAGTCCAATATCTCATATTGTGACGGCATTCGTTGCCCGGCAGCGCGAAATTGCTCACTTCATACCATGAATATCCGTATTCTTCGAGAAGTCCCCGCGTAAGATCGTACATGTCTGCGGCAATATCCTCGTCAGGCACGTATCCTCTTTTTTGCAACGGCGTTCCCTCTTCCACTTTCAGAGAATAAGCCGAAATATGTCCGAATTCCCTGCCGGCGAGCAGTCTGACGGTCTTTTCGACGTCACGCATGGTCTGTCCCGGCAAAGCGAGCATCATATCCGCCGATACCCGCGGAAATACGCTTTGGGCGACGTCCGCCGCATGAAGGAAATCGCTCAGCGTGTGTATGCGTCCTATTGCGGCGAGAATGTCGTCCGACGCAGACTGCAGCCCTAAGCTTATCCTGTTTACTCCCGCTCCGGCGTATGCTTTTGCCTTGTTGATATCGAGCGACTCCGGATTTGCTTCGACGGATATCTCGCAGTCTTCGGAAAAAGCGAATACGGCGCGCAGTTCGTCAAGACAGCCGATAATATATCTCTCATTCACGCTCGAAGGCGTTCCGCCGCCAATATATACGGTGGAAACGATATAACCGTCCGCGATGCCCTGTCTGCCGATATCGGCTATTTCCTCTCCCAGACGTGCAAAATACCGTTCTTTCACGCCGTCAGGGCACACTGCCGACACGAAATCGCAGTACGAACACTTCGCGTTACAGAACGGTATATGTATATAAATACCGAGGTCAGTCATCGATGAGCACCGCCCTTACGGGACTTCCGTCACTGCCCGTAAGTCTGAGCGGAAGGGCTATCAGCTCATACGTTCCGCACTTTACTTCACCGAGCTCAAGCCCTTCGAGAAGAACTACACCTTTGCCGAGAAGCGCCGTGTGCACAGCCGCCTGTTTACCGCAGGCTTCGCCGAAGCTGAGTCCGTCGGTACCGAGCAGCCGGATGCGCGACGCCAGCTCTTCGGCCTCTTCAGCCGTAACGTCGCAGCCTTTGAGAATGATGCGCTCCTCTCCGTTCCGCGCCGCGCGAAGCGCATTTTCCGCGCTGTCGGTCACCACGCATCTGCCCATACACGATGAAAGCTCTATGCTCTCCGCGCCGCCGCCACCGCGTATGAAATGGCAGGGCGCATCCACGTGCGTGCCGTTATGCGCACACACGGATATTTCGGTCAGATCGCATCCGTCACGGTCGACTGTGCGCACTTTGACCAGCTTCGGAGCCGGATCGCCGGGATAAACGCGGCAGCCCGGTATCGCCGCAGAAATGTCTATGATCTTTTTCATATAAAGCGATCCGTCAGTCGTTGTCGAGTTTGAGAATGCTCATGAACGCCTCGGACGGTATTTCCACACTGCCGAACTGTCTCATGCGCTTTTTACCTTCCTTCTGCTTTTCGAGCAGCTTTTTCTTTCGCGTGACGTCTCCGCCGTAGCATTTTGCAAGCACGTCTTTACGCATCGCTTTTACCGTTTCGCGGGCGATGATCTTGCCGCCTATGGCTGCCTGTATGGGTATCTCGAAAAGCTGCCGAGGGATGACTTCCTTGAGTTTTTCGGCAAGGGCGCGGCCTCTTGCCTGAGCTTTATCCCGATGTATCATGAGTGAAAGCGCGTCGCATATCTCGCCGTTGAGCAGGATATCGAGTTTGACCATATCGCTTTTTTCGTAACCGGAAAGCTCATAGTCGAGGCTCGCGTAACCGCGGCTGCGCGATTTAAGCCCGTCGAAGAAATCATATACTATTTCAGACAAAGGCATGCGGTATTTCATACGCACGCGAACGGCATCGAGATATTGCATGTCCTCGAATATCCCGCGTTTGTCCTGACAGAGCTCCATGATGGAACCTATATATGCGGGCGGCGTAAATATGTCTGCCGACACCATAGGTTCCTCAATATATGCTATCTCCGTCTGTGGCGGAAGGTTGCACGGATTGGTCACGGTCTCCACCGATCCGTCCGTTTTATGCACCTTATAGGTAACGCCGGGCGAAGTCGTGATCAGATCCAGATTATACTCGCGCTCCAGCCGTTCCTGGATTATCTCCATATGGAGCAGACCGAGGAATCCGCACCTGAATCCGAACCCGAGCGCTGCGGACACTTCCGGCTCGAAATGGAGAGCCGCGTCCGACAGTTTGAGCCGCTCGAGCGCATCCTTAAGATCGTTGTAACGCGATCCGTCCACCGGGAAAATGCCGCTGTATACTACGGGCTGTACTTCCTTGTATCCGGGGCACGGTTCTGCGCACGGTGCGTCCGCATTCGTTACCGTATCTCCGGGAGCCGTTTCCGAAATGGCCTTTATGCTTGCGGCTATATATCCGACATCGCCTGCCGACAGTTCGCTCACGGGCATAGGCTTGGGAGAAAAAACGCCTACTTCCACGCAGTCGTATACCCGTCCGGACGCCATCATTTTTATCCGCATGCCGGCGCTGACCTTTCCGTCCATCACGCGGACAAGACATACCGCGCCTTTATAATTGTCGTAATAAGAGTCAAAGATAAGACATTTCAGCGGCGCGTTCTCGTCGCCGGAAGGAGGCGGCACTTTATCCACGATCATGTCCAGGACCGCGTCTATACCTATCCCCTCTTTTGCGCTTACGAGCGGCGCGTCGGATGCGTCGATCCCGACCACATCTTCTATCTCTTGTCTGACCTCTTCCGGGCGCGCGCTGGGAAGATCAATTTTATTGATCACGGGAAGGATCTCGAGATCGTTATCTATGGCAAGATAGACGTTTGCAAGCGTCTGCGCTTCTACGCCTTGCGCGGCATCGACCACGAGCACCGCGCCGTCGCATGCGCGAAGGCTGCGCGATACCTCGTATGTGAAATCCACATGACCGGGCGTATCGATGAGATTGAGCTCGTACTCCACCCCGTCTTTGGTGTAGAACATACGGACGGGCGTGAGCTTTATCGTAATGCCCCGCTCGCGTTCGAGATCCATGGAATCGAGCAACTGGTCCTCCATGTCGCGGGAGGAAACGGTCTGGGTCTTTTCTATCAGTCTGTCGGCCAGAGTACTCTTTCCGTGATCGATATGCGCGATTATGCAAAAATTGCGTTTTCTTTTCTGTTTGTCGTTCATCAGCTACGATTATATATTTTTTTCGTTTGAAAATCAAATGTTTTGCCGAGTGCGGCGCAAAAATGTATATCGTCAGGTATCGTCGAACAGCGAAAGCTGCTTTGCCGACGACGATAAATAGCTCCTCTGATTGCCGTCGGCGATAACGTCGTTTTCTCCCGGACGCCCCAGAAGAAGCGGAGAATCGGGATCATGAAGCATGAAATTTTCGCGAGCCTTTTGCGGACTTTTATTCGCATAACAGTATTTACATCCGTTCAGACACGTGTCGTACGCACCTATGTCGCGGCTTTCGATGCAATGGCATCCGTCGCGCAGCCCTCTGTGTTTTATGGCGCGAAAGCTGCATCCGTTTGCCTTGCCGAGGATGTCGAGCGTCGCACAGCCGGACGAATGTATGCCGTACTGCGAATAATCGCCGTTAGTGCCGCAGGTTTGCAGCCAGACGCCGTATTTTGCCGCCGCATCGCCCAACCCCTTTGCAATTGTTTGCTTCTCCTCCGTCGAAAGGGGCTTGAGTTCAGGCATATTGACTTCGAGTTTTTTATATATCTCGACAAAACTGAATATACAGCGGTCGACGTGAGGCGCAAGCTTTTCCGCCATGCGCGAAAAAGTATCGATGTGCCGTTCGATCGTATATTCGCCCGTAAGCAGCACGGGATCATAACGCCACGCGATCCTGTTCCTCCCCACGATCTTTTCAAGCTCGATGAGCGTATTCATGCTGTCGTCGATCGACGGGACGCCCGGTTCTATATCCTTGCCGTATGCGGTGACGGTGTAATAAAAATAAGTCCTGTATTTGTCCGCTATCTCTCTGATGCGCGGCAGAATGGGCGCGTAATTCTTCGAGCAGAAAATTACGGCGTCTATCCTGTCCGACGACAGTATATATCTCGTGATCTTATTGGGGAATAAGGGATTACGCGTGAGAACATACCCCTCTTCAAAACGTTTCAATAACCACGGGGTGAAATACTGTACGGTATCGGTACGCGCACCCGTATTCAATATCATTTGATTTACCCTCCGTCGGATGACGAAATGACCTTCGTACAACGTCTGACGATCTGTCTGAACGCACGATATATCGTACGAGTAAAAACAACACACGTCCCGAAAGACCGAAAAGGTTTCCGGGACATCCTCAATGCTATGAAATGTGCGTGTTATCCGCTTTGTTTGCACGGATCATCTGTCGTCTCCGCCTGAAAAATGACCTTTGGCCTGCAGCCGGCTCATCGCCCGCGCGAGCGTGAGCCGAGTGGTATAATATTCCCTGCGGCTCAGTTTCTGCATCATGGCCTCTCTTGCCTCGTCGGCAGCGGCTTTTGCTCTGTTCGCATCTATCTCTTCCGGGCGCTCGATCGTTTCGACGAGCACAAGTACGTCGTTGTCTTCGATCTTGACGATCCCTTCCGATACGGCGGCGAGCTGCGGCTCTTTTCCCGGCAACGTATACGACAATACGCCCGGAACGATCGCCGTTATCGTGTTGCTGTGATTTGCCATTATCCCGTATTTGCCGTCTACAGACGGTATCACGAGCGAAACGCAGTCTCCGTCGTAAAACGGCTTTTCGGAAGCCCATATATGCAATCTGAATGTACCGTTCATAAAGCTCCTTATGCGTTTTCCGGATGTATCATCAGTTTATGCGCCTTTTCGACGGCTTCGTCGATGGTGCCGACGTTAAAGAACGCCGATTCTGGATACTGATCCATATTGCCGGATATTATTTCTTTGAAGCCGCGTATGGTCTCCTTGAGAGGGACGTATGCGCCCTTCGTTCCCGTGAATTTTTCCGCAACGAACATTGGCTGCGAAAGGAAACGCTGTATCCTGCGCGCCCGTGCGACTATAGCCTTATCTTCCTCTCCGAGTTCTTCCATGCCGAGTATCGCTATTATATCCTGAAGATCGTAGTACTTCTGAAGTATCTCCTGAACTTTGCGCGCCACTTCGTAATGCTCGGCGCCCACGATATCGGCTTCGAGTATTCGCGAGGATGACTGCAGCGGATCAACCGCAGGATATATGCCCTGTTCCGCTATTTTACGGCTCAGAACGGTAGTCGCGTCAAGGTGAGTGAACGTAGTGGCAGGCGCGGGATCGGTGAGGTCGTCGGCAGGAACATAGACTGCCTGTACGGACGTTATCGATCCGTTGCGCGTTGACGTGATGCGCTCCTGAAGTTCGCCCATGTCGTTTGCAAGCGTAGGCTGATAGCCCACGGCGGACGGCATCCTGCCGAGGAGCGTGGAGACCTCGCTGCCAGCCTGGACGAAGCGGAATATATTGTCTATAAACAGAAGAACGTCTTTATTTTCTTTGTCGCGGAAATACTCCGCCATCGTAAGTCCGGTCAGCGCGACGCGCATACGCACTCCGGGGGCTTCGTTCATCTGTCCGAAAACGAGGGCTGTTTTGTCCGCCACTCCGCTTTCGTTCATTTCCGCCCAAAGGTCGTTGCCTTCGCGGCTGCGTTCGCCGACGCCGGTGAAAATGGAATATCCGCCGTGCTCGGATGCAACGTTATGGATAAGCTCCTGGATGAGCACGGTCTTTCCCACGCCTGCGCCGCCGAACAGTCCTATCTTTCCGCCCTTTGCGTACGGTTCGAGAAGATCTATGACTTTTATTCCCGTTTCGAGAACGTTTATGACCGGACTCTGCTCGGAAAAGTCGGGAGCTTTGCGGTATATACTCATACGCTCGACGTCGTCCGCTATCTCCCCCATGCCGTCTATCGGCTGACCGAGAACGTTGAACATCCTGCCGAGGGTCTTTTCTCCGACGGGAACTCTTATCCCCGAACCCGTTGCAGTCACTTCCGTGCCCCTGGCAAGCCCTTCGGTTTCGGCAAACATTATGCAGCGGACGACATTATGTCCGACGTGGAAGGCTACTTCCATGTATCTGGTTTTATCGCCCGACGTGACGGTGAGAGCCTCTTTGATCGCCGGCAGCTTACCTGCGGGAAACTCAACGTCAACGACGGGGCCGGAGATCTGTATTATTCTGCCCGTATTCATATGTCCGAATTCTCCTTTGCGCGTTTGGCTTTCTGGGCTTTCTCGCCCGCCGCGATCTCGGTTATCTCCTGCGTTATCGCGGACTGTCTGACCCTGTTATAATGAGTAAGTTCTTTAAGCATCTTGTCTGCATTGCGGCTTGCGGAATCCATCGCCGTCATTCTGGCGTTCTGCTCACTGCAGAAGCTGTCGACGAGCGCGCTGTAAATGAAACCGCTGACATATCCGGGGATTATGTTGTTCAGCACTTTTTCGACAGAAGGAGCGAATTCGAATTTTGCTCCGGACGCCGGCAGATATTCCGCTGCAAATTGGTTTCTGTGGAAAGGCAGCAATCTGAACTGTACCGGTTCGGCGACAAGACTGTTTTTCATATCGGTGTATATGATATATATCTTCTGGAATTCGCGCGCGGCGAATTTTTCGAGAAGAAGTCCGGTTATTTCCCTTGCCCGGCGAAGAGTAGGGTCTTTTGCGGGATAAAGAAACGATTGCTCTATAGGGATGTTTTTCTGCGTAAAAAACTGTCTGCCTACTTCGCCGACTACATACAGTTTGGTATCCGGATGAGCCTCGAGCATCTCCATCGCAGACTTTACGACGTTATGATTGTACGATCCCGCCATACCTTTATCTGCTGTTATCACAAGGCAGGCATACGTGCCTTCGAGCTTAGGTTCGCCCTCTTCGGGATAAAAATATATGCTGGAAACGTTTGTGACGTTTCTGAATACCCTCTTGATCTCCGTTTTGAGCGCATCGAAATAAGGGCGTGTCCTGTCAAGCTCCCACTTTACTTTTCTCAGCTTCGCAGACGATATCATATACATTGCGTTCGTTATTTTTCGCGTATCGCGAACGCTCTGGATATGATCGCGGATCTCCTTTGCACCCGGCATAAGCCCTCCGTCACATTGCGCCGAATTCTTCGAGCGCACCTACGATCCGCGCACGAAGCTCGTCGTCCATTACCTTTTTCTCTTCTATCTCCTCTATTATTTCGGCATGTCTTGCCTTGAATTTATCGAGAAGTTCGCGCTGTTTGTCCTTGATCTCGGGGAGGGGCACCTTGACGAATACCCGTTCCATTGCGGCTACGAGCGATATTACCTGGTCGGAAAGGCTCATCGGCAAATGCTGAGGCTGACGAAGCAGGCGCATAAGACCCTGACCATATACCAGCTGTTCTTTTGTGGCATCGTCAAGATCGCTGGAAAACTGGGTGAACACTTCCATCTCGCGATACTGAGCGAGATCTATCCTCAGCGTGCCCGAAGCCTTTCTGAGAGCTTTGAACTGTGCCGCCCCGCCCACTCGGGAAACAGAGAGTCCGACGTTAACGGCAGGTCTCTGACCCGAAAAGAAAAGGTTGCTTTCGAGGAATATCTGTCCGTCGGTTATCGAAATGATGTTGGTCGGTATATATGCAGAAACGTCTCCCGCCTGCGTTTCGACTATGGGAAGCGCAGTCATGCTGCCGCCGCCTCTTTCGTCGGAAAGATGTGCGGATCGCTCGAGAAGTCTGGAGTGAAGATAGAATACGTCTCCGGGATATGCCTCTCTGCCCGGACTTCTGCCGAGCAGAAGGCTGAGCGCACGGTATGCGACGGCATGTTTGGAAAGGTCGTCGTATACGATGAGCGCGTCTCTCCCGCTGTTCATGAAGTATTCCGCAAGAGCACATCCGGCATAAGGCGCTATGTACTGAAGTGGCGCGGAATCCGATGCGGTCGCAACGACGATACATGTGTATCCGAGAGCGCCGGCACGGCGAAGCGTTTCTACCGTCTGTGCCACTGAGCTGGCTTTCTGTCCTATCGCCACGTAAACGCAAACGACGTTTTTACCCTTCTGATTGAGAATGGTGTCTATCGCGATCGTCGTTTTGCCCGTCTGCCTGTCTCCTATTATAAGTTCGCGCTGACCGCGTCCTATCGGGAACATGGAATCTATCGCGATCATTCCCGTCTCGAGCGGCTTGTTTACGGGCTGACGATCGAGTATCCCGGGAGCAGGAGCTTCTACGGGATTGTACCCCGCGGCGTCTATCTGCCCCAGACCGTCTATCGGCTCGCCGAGAGAGTTCACGACTCTTCCGAGAAATGCATCCCCGACCGGCATGCCCGCGGTTTTTCCCGAACGGGCAGCGGTATCGCCCTGTCCGACCTCTCCGTCGGTATCAAAAAGTATACACCCGACTTCGTTTTTGCGCAGATCCTGGACCATGCCCTTAACGCCGGAATCGAATACGACGATCTCTCCGTACTGAACGCTGTCAAGTCCTCCGAGCGTAGCTATACCGTCGCCGACTGACAGTACCGTACCGCGCTCTTCGCTCATCTTTTCGAGACTGAACGAATCGATCTTCTCTTTCAGAAGAGGTATGATACCGTCGGCATCCGCGTCGCCGAGATCGAGAGAGCGCCTGAGCTGCTCAACTCTTCCCTTTACGCTCCAATCGTATACGTCCGCGCCCGCATGGAGAACGAATCCGCCTTTAAGCGATGGATCGGAAATTATTTCAAGCTCGCTCGGACCGTATTTGTGTCCGAGAAAATCGAGTATGCCTTTCTTCTGCTTTTCCGTAGGCGGAGTCACGCAGTACAGCAGCGCATGAAGTTTTTCATCGTTTTTGCGTTCTTTCATTTTTGTTCGCTCCGTT
>OJMH01003579.1_pt1 | contig 11317 bp, 10 predicted proteins | sample 1597111 | NCBI WGS metagenome assembly OJMH01 (sample SAMEA2452115, study PRJEB22498) | human gut metagenome | reverse complement strand
ATGTCTGACTGCGGATGGTCGTTCATACGGTAAAACAGACAGAACAACTGCAGAAAAAGCCCCATGCGGTAGAGCTCGCTTCCAAGACGCATGGTGGAACCCTCGTACAACAGTGCAGCCAGAAGCTGGTCGATCTGGTTTAAGAGTGTTCCTTCCGGGCGGATGACATAGGGGAGCTGCTTTTGTGGTGCATATTGGGAGGAGCCTGTATCCGCAAAGAAGTTCTGCTTACAGGTCTCAAAAAAATCGTTGTTGATCCAGAGTACGGTTCTCTGATAGGGTCCCCGAAGCTGCTCTAAAAATAAAGGGCGGTGGCTGGTGCCGGGGGGAACGAGGATGATATCATTTTTGCGGATCTGGTAACGGGTGTTTCCAATGAGATATTGCAAGTTTCCACTGCGGCAGAAAAGAAGTTCGTAAAACTCGTGGCTGTGGAGGGTTACATAGTCTTTCGTGTAACTGGTATCCTCATGCACATCCAGATAGGGGCTGTCCATTTCCAGTTCCTGGTATCCGATCAATTCCCCACCGGCAGTCAGGATGCCATCGAGCGTGGAAATATACGGAGGCTTCATCGAATCCTTATGTTCCATTAAAAAACGTTTCATTTGGCTATATTTCATAAAAACTCCTGTTCTGATTTGTTATATTTATACAATCCTACAAATATTATAGCACAATAAATGTAAGATATGCAATGTATTTTGGTATAAATGCAATTTAAATTGCAATAAAGCAAATGTATCATAAGGATATCGGTTCTTGTGAAATGTACAGACACAAAACCAATGCGCGCGTACAAATACCAGAAGGAGAAAAATTTATGAATGAAAGAAATGTAAGACCCTTTTCAAAAAGGGATGAGATCGGATATGTGTTTGGAGATATGGCGGGCAGTTTTGTCAATTTATTTGTAGACGCATATTTTTTGACGTTTTGTACTTATGTGCTGGGAATCAGTCCGGCGTGGATGGGTTCCCTGTTCCTTGCAGCGAGACTCTGGGATGCAGTAAATGACCCGATCATGGGTTCTTTTCCGGACCGTTGGATGCTTGGAAAATCAGGAGATAAATTCAAACCGTGGATTAAAATTTTTATGATACCGCTAGCGTTGTCAGGTGTGCTTTGTTTTTCCAAAGTGCCGTTTGAAGGTGTTGCACTTCATGCGTGGGTCGCTTTTGTGTATGTCTTATATGGAATGAGCTATACCGGAACTTCCATGCCGTTTGGTGCGATGGCAAGTGTGGTCAGCACAGATCCGATTGACCGGAGTAAACTCTCAAGGGCAAGAAGTCTTGGCGGAACATTTGTGGGAATTGCAGCGTTATCCTTTGTGCCGGTAGTCTGTTTTGACAGCGAAAGCAACATTATCCCGGAAAGATTTACACTTCTGGCAGTTATTTTTGGAATTTTAAGTGTGGTCTGCTACTGCCTGCTGTTACATTTAACGACAGAGCGTGTGCGTGAGGAAAAGAAACAGAATACAGAAAAGTTCAATTATGGAAATGTGTTGAAAGCAGTCGTAAAAAATAGGCCACTGATCGGTGTCATGGTTGCAACCATTGGAAGTATGCTCTATATCACCGGTTCAAACCAGATTAGAAGTTATGTATTCAAAGAGTACTATGGAAATACCTCTGCAATGACTCTGCTTAGTCTTGCAAGTGTGCCGATCATTATCATCTGTTTCCCGCTTGTGCCAAAACTGGTTGCAAAGTTTGGAAAGAAAACGACATTGATGTTTGGCGTAATCAGCAGTACCGTGCTCAGTGTAATCATTTTTGCCGTAAAAATACCAAACGTTTATGTTTATTCGGTACTGAATGTACTGGCAATGATCGGACAGACCGTATTTACCATGCTGATCTGGGCGCTTGTCACAGACTGTCTGGATTACAGTGAGTGGAAGTTCCATGAGAGAAGTGATGGCTCGATGTATTCCCTTTATACGTTCAGCCGTAAAATCGGTTCCACCATTGCTTCCGCAGGTGTTTCCTTCGGACTCCAGGCGATCGGATATATTTCTGGAAATAATGTGGTGCAGTCAGATGCAACCATAAACAATATCTACATGTTAGTGGCATTGATCCCGGTGCTGACCTGTGTGCTGGAACTCATTGGTATCGGCGCAATCTTTAATCTGGATAAGGAACAGACCAAAGAAATGTATGCGGAATTAAAACAAAGACGTGAATAGTAAAGAGGAGATTAGATTGAAAAAAATTGATATTCATCTTCATCTGACATTACAGCAGTATCCGAAAACAGATACCATGTTCCTTTCCAGTGCGGCACAGATGCTGCCGCACTTAGAGGAACTTGGAATTGAACAGGGAATCGTGTTATCTTCCGGCGAACAGGAAAATGAGCAGATCCTGGTTGCAGCAAATGAGGAGTGTAAACGCATCTGTGAACAGTTCCCCAAGAAGTTCCACTGGATGTGCAATGTGGATGCAAAAAACCAGACAGATGTGTATAAACGGATCTTAGCCTGTAAAGAGAGCGGTGCGGTCGGAATCGGGGAACTGATGGTAAACCAGAGGCTGGATGCTCCATTTTTACAGAGTGTATTTGAGGTGGCAGAAGAATTAAAATTACCTGTTCTTTTTCACATGAGTCCGAAAGAGGGCTTTCAGTATGGGGTTGTGGACGGGCCGGGGCTCCCGCTGCTGGAGGAAAATTTAAAGCGTTATAAAGGATTAAAGTTCATCGGGCACAGTCAGCCATTCTGGCATGAAATTTCAAAAGATGCACCGGCGACCCCAAAGGAACGGATGAAATGGGGAGAGGGAGCTGTATGTCCCGGCGGCAGACTGCCATATCTGTTTGAAACCTATGAAAATTTATATGGAGATCTGTCCGCAAACAGTGGCGGATGTGCAATCATGCGTGACGAAGAATTTGGGCTGGCTTTTCTGGAAAAATATCAGGACCGGTTGCTGTTTGGAACAGATATGGCAAATTGTGAAATGACATTTCCGCTTGGAAACTGGCTGGATGAGCAGGAACACGCAGGAAGACTCAGCCGGAGTGCCTATGAAAAAATCTGCCGTACAAATGCAGAAAAATTATTTCACTTATAAGAAAAAAGAGGGATAGCCGAAAACATACCACATCCCTCAAAAACAGGAGGAAACATATGAGAACAAGAATATTACCTAGAATGTTAAATGATGAGGTGGAAGAATATCTTTCCAGAAATGACATTATCATTGTACCGGTCGGAACGGTAGAGATGCACGGGGGATTTCCACTGGATTCAGAAACCACCATCAGTGAGGCATTTGCACTGGAGATGGCAGAGGCGTGTGACGGGCTGGTATTGACAGGACTTCCGTATTTTTACGCAGGCGCAACGGCAAGCGGCAGGGGAACCGTCCAGGTGAGTGTGCGGGAAGGAATCGACTATTTGATGGCGGTGGCAAACAGCCTGTTGCGCCAGGGATTCAAACGCCAGATCTACATCAGTTTTCACGGCCCGGCACATATGACATGCAGTCCGATGGTGCGGGATTTCTTTGATGAGACCGGAGTGCCGATTTTATATATGGACCTCACCATGCAGATGATGAAAAATGCAAGGGATATTTTTACATCAATGGACAGTTTCCACGCAATTACAGTGGGAGCTTATCAGAAAATGAACCGATTAAGTGACGTGCCGCTCACAACGGAGTATGCGCATAACGAGCCGCAGTCCTGTGCCGGATTTGAGGATATTTTCGGACTGGCATATCAGAGTGCTGCGATCGGTTATTATTTTGGCGAGAAAAAAGACCACATGAGTACACCGGTCATTGCAGATGAAGCAGCGAGGGAAACACTTGCAAAAGAGGGTGTGGAAATCATTGAAAAATTGGTGGAGCGCATGGATATGAACCATATCGTAGCACAGATGAGGGAATTGGAGCATTATAACAGCGAAGTTGCAAAAAAATGCCCATGGGTTCCCTCTAACACTAAAACAGAGCGGTAGATTCTACTGCGGTTTCTGCGCATAAAGTTCCTTATATTCTTTGGGTGAGATGCCATACTCTTTTTTGAATGCACGAAAAAAACTGGTGTAATCTTTGAATCCGTACATCAGGTAGATTTTTGTGATATTTTCATTGCTGAGAATGGCATCCCTGCACATGGACAGCCTTTTTTTGGTAATATACTGATGGATGGAGATCCCGAAGTTATCCTTAAAAATATGGGAAATATGGTATTTGCTCACAAAAAAAGCTTTGGAGAGGCTGTCTAAGGAGAGATCCTCATCCAGATGGGACTCAATGTATTGCAGGATGCCGTCATACAGACCAGAGGCATCTTTGCGGGCTGCAGGATGTTCTGCCTCATAGACAGCCCGGTTGATGTGGAGCATCAGATCGTTCACGCAGAGCTCGATCTTGGCAGCTTTTCCAAAACGGTTCGCATGGATCTCCTCGATCAGCCGGAAAATCTTTGCGGAAAGCGCATTGAAAGCCACGACATCATAGTGATAAATAAAATGATGGGTATTCTGTGCATGTTCGATCAGATAAACATAGTCTTTGGACAATTCTTTCAGTTTCTGACAGTAATCCTGACTGATCCAGAAAACAAAACGCTGATAGGGAAGTGTTTCCCCCACACTGGACACATGGTGGTGAATACCCGGGGGAATGAAGACCATATCCCCCGGTTTCAGATGATGATGTTCCTTTTCAATGGAGATCGTTACATTTCCCTCCAGAAAAAAATAGAATTCATAGTAATCGTGGGTGTGATCTGTCACGCCATAAAAGTGGTTGTCATTATAATAGTAAATTTCAAAATCTTTGGACAGCATATACTGTCGTTCATTAAAAGGAGACTGTAACTGTCTGCGCATGGTAAAATCCTCTGAAATATTTCAAATATAAGGAAAAAGTGACGATCTGATATAAAAAATTTACCACAGAATCGCAATTTTTGCAATGTGAACAACAAGCAACTCTATTGGATGTCTTAAGGGGATTCACTTATAATAAACATATCAAAAAACGTTGAACAATGGAGAAAGGAAAAGCTATGGAATTAAGTACACTTGGTTTAAAAGACAGGGCACAGTGGGAAGCAAAGGGATATCAGCTTCCGCAGTTTGACCGTGCAGCAGTAACAGAGGCAACCAGAGAAAATCCGTGCTGGATTCACTTTGGTGCAGGAAATATTTTCCGTGCATTTCAGGCAAATGTAATGCAGAATATCTTAAACAGAGGGGAAATGGAAACAGGCCTGATCGTAGCGGAAGGTTTTGATTATGAGATCATTGAAAAAATGAACCGTCCGCATGATGATTATTCCATTCTTGTCACATTAAAGGCAGATGGAAGCGTCGAAAAAACAGTTGTCGGTTCTGTTGTGGAGTCCTGTATCCTCGATTCGGAAAACGAGGGCGAGTATGGCAGATTAAAAGAGATTTTCTGCAAACAGTCCTTGCAGATGGTATCCTTTACCATCACAGAAAAGGGATACAGTCTGGTAAACGGAAAAGGAGAACTGCTTCCGGCAGTCGCTGCCGATTTTGCAGCCGGCCCGGAGAAACCTGCAAGCTATATCGGAAAAGTTGCATCTCTTTTATACACACGTTTTAAAAACGGACAGCTTCCGATCGCCATGGTATCCATGGACAATTGCTCCCATAACGGGGATAAATTATATGCGGCAATCCATACATTTGCCGAAAAGTGGGCAGAAAACGGTCTGGCAGAGAAAGAGTTTGTAAGCTATGTTAATGACAGGGAAAAGGTTTCGTTCCCATGGTCTATGATCGATAAGATCACGCCGAGACCGGATGCTTCCGTGGAAGAGATCTTAAAGAAAGATGAGATCGATGGGCTTGATCCGGTCGTTACATCCAAAAACACCTATGTAGCTCCATTTGTGAATGCAGAGGAATGTGAATATTTAGTGATTGAGGACTGGTTCCCGAACGGACGCCCGGAGCTGGAAAAGGGCGGCATCATGTTTACCGACCGCGCAACCGTTGACAAGGTGGAAAAAATGAAAGTCTGCACCTGCTTGAACCCACTTCACACGGCTCTTGCAGTGTTTGGCTGTCTGCTTGGCTACACAAAGATCTCCGATGAAATGAAAGATGCAGAACTTCGGAAAATGGTGGAGAGAATCGGATATACCGAGGGACTTCCGGTCGTTGTAGATCCGGGTATCCTTGATCCGAAAGAGTTTATTGATACCGTGTTAAATGTCCGCATACCAAATCCGTTTATGCCGGATACACCACAGCGTATTGCCACAGATACTTCACAGAAACTTGCGATCCGCTTTGGAGAAACTGTGAAAAATTATCTTGCATCAAAAGATAAGGATATCAAAAACTTAAAACTCATTCCACTGGTATTTGCGGGATGGCTTCGGTATCTCATGGCAGTTGATGATAATGGCGAAAAATTTGAGTTAAGCCCGGACCCACTGCTTGAGACGGTCTGCCCGGTCGTTGCCGGTATCAAATTTGGTGATACAGATGTGGAAGAAATGATCCGGCCATTGCTGACAAACAGAGCAATCTTTGGCGTGGATCTTTATGAGGCCGGTCTTGCCGGACTGACGGTGCAGTATTTTAAAGAACTGATTGCCGGGGCGGGCGCAGTGCTACTTTAAAGAAGTATGTATAGGCGCTGATTCTGATGCCAAACCATTTTTCCCTGCATATCTTATAGTACAGGATGTGAATTCCTGAAAAAAATATGCAGGAGGGAAAAATGCCAGATTTTAATGTGATAAAAATTGGATGTATTGTGGTGATCCTGCTTGTTTTACTGATTGCAGCAGTGATCATCACGGTAAAAAGAGAAAAAAGTAAGAGAAAAATACGCCGGATGTGTGATGCAGAGAAAATTCAGCTTCTGAATGAACTCGCAGAACCATTCGGCTTTTGTTATGTGCCGTGTGAAGACGTGTTCACGTCGAGGGAAGATGCGTGGCAGAGAAAACAGGGGTATGAGGCGCTTTACGACAGGGCAGCAGTGGGAGCAGGCATGGTGTTTGATGCACTGCCTATCTATTTTGATTATGCTGGCGAAACCTGGCTGATCGAATTCTGGAAGGGGCAGTATGGCATCAATACCGGAGGAGAGGTTGGCGTATATCATGCGGGAAAGGTCGTCGATATTACAGGATCGCCCATTTTGAGGCGGTGGAAGATCAGGATATGCCGTTTATCCAGTGCAGGCTAGACCGCAGGCGGAAAAAAGTTTATTTCCTGCAGAAGCGGCACTGGTGGCTGACCGGATTTGGGATGGGGACATTTTCGAGACCATCGGATCTGATATTGGTGACGACAATACGGTTTCAGAATGAATGCATGGCAGAAGCATTTTTTGAGGGATTAAAGCGGGCGAAAGGAAAAATACCGGGGAATAAATACCGGATCTGCCGCAATGAAGTTTATGTCAGAATGGATTTCTGTATGAAACACAAATTCTGTGCGTCCGTTTGGCGCTGCATGGTGCAGGCTTGGAACTGTTTCTGCTGTTTCCTTTACCGTCTGTTCACACATCCATTTATTGCTGCACCTGACCGTCTTTTATTTTTATACTATCAGCTTCCGTGGTGTTTGAAACATGCGTTTCGGATGCGGGGATGGAAGCATGGAAAATAAGAAAAGATATCCGCCCTTTTCCTGTCAGATGCGGATCGATAAAGCGCTTTCAGAAGCAGTCCATCTTCCGCTTAACAGTTGCAGCCGTTATATCATCATCAGCGACTGCCACCGGGGAGAGGGAGGGGCAAATGATAATTTCTTGAGAAACCAGCATCTGTATATGGCGGCGTTAAACTACTATATCGCGCATGGTTTCACCTATTTTGAACTCGGTGACGGGGAGGAATTGTGGGAAAACAGGCATCTTTCCCGCATTGAGGAGAGTCATCAGGATGTCTACTGCCGGTTTGAAACACTGCAGAAACAGTGCCGGATATACCGCATTTACGGAAATCACAATATGGAAATGAAAGGCATGTTAGGGGAAGCAATGATCTTAGATAACTGTGAGGGAGGCAGGGATATCTGCATGATCCACGGGCATCAGGCAGATTTTTTTAACTCAGTCTGCTGGAAATTATCCCGTTTTCTGGTGCGGTATTTCTGGAAACCGTTAGAGCGTTTTGGCGTCAGTGATCCGACGAGTGCGGCGCGGAATTATAAAAAGACCTTAAAATATGAAAAATGTTTAGATAACTGGACAAAAGATCATGACTGCTATCTGGCGGCCGGACATTCCCACCGTCCAAGGCTGCCGGCAGACGGCAGTCTGTACCTGAATGCCGGGAGCTGCGTGCATCCGTATGGCATTACCGGAATTGAAATCACAGATATGCAGCTTACACTGGTGAAATGGAAGATGGCGACGAGACCGGATCTGTCGCTTTTTGTAGCGCGCGAAGTGCTGATAGGACCGGTTGGTATTACCTGAATTTAAAGTACTTATAAGTACAGGTAATGAAAAGTTGACATAATATAGAAAATACAAAAATTTTTGATTCCATGGAACTAAAAATCGGAAAAATCATTTGACGGAAACTGCATTTATGATAATATATATTCATTATATGGATAGTATCGGGTGTTTTCTTACACGCGAAAGTAAGTGGAGGTTCAGAAGAAAATGATTAAAGTTGTGAAATTTGGCGGCAGCTCTCTTGCAAGTGCAGAACAGTTTGCAAAGGTTGGTAAGATTATCAACGCAGATAAAGAGAGAAGATATGTAGTTCCGAGTGCACCGGGAAAAAGAAATTCCAAAGATACCAAGGTTACTGATATGTTATACGCATGTTATGACCTGGTGGAGGCAGATGAAGATTTCCGTGTGCCGCTCATGAAGATCAAGGACCGCTATGACACAATTATCAATGGTCTGAATTTGAAATTATCGTTAGAAGATGAGTTCAAGAAAATCGCAGAGAATTTTAAAAATAAAGCCGGTGTGGATTACGCAGCTTCCCGTGGAGAATATTTAAATGGTATCATCATGGCGAATTACCTTGGCTATGAGTTTGTAGATGCTGCAGAAGTTATTTTCTTTGATAAAGAGGGAAACTTTGATGCAGAAAAGACAGATAAGGTACTCAGTAAACGTCTTGCAAAGATCGAGCGCGCAGTAATTCCAGGATTTTACGGTGCTAATCCGGACGGAAGTGTCCGCACATTTTCAAGAGGCGGTTCTGATATCACCGGATCTATCGTATCAAGAGCCGTACATGCAACCTGTTATGAGAACTGGACAGACGTATCCGGTTTCCTGGTTGCAGATCCAAGGATCATCGACCATCCAGAAACGATCAAGACGATCACTTACCGCGAGTTAAGAGAGCTTTCTTACATGGGAGCAAGCGTACTGCATGAGGATGCGGTATTCCCGGTCCGCAAAGCCGGTATTCCAATCAATATCCGTAACACCAATGCGCCGGAAGATGCAGGAACCTGGATTGTTGAGAGTACCTGTCATCAGTCGAAATACACGATCACGGGTATCGCCGGAAAGAAAGGTTTTGTTTCTGTCAATATTGATAAGGATATGATGAACTCCGAAGTTGGTTTTGGAAGAAAAGTTTTATCCGCATTTGAGGAAAATGGAATTTCATTTGAGCATATGCCATCCGGTATCGATACGATGACGATCTTTGTGCATCAGCCGGAATTTGAGGGCAAAGAGCAGTCTGTGATTTCTGCGATCCATCGTCTTGCAAAACCGGACAGCATTGAGTTAGAGGGAGATCTGGCATTGATCGCAGTCGTTGGACGCGGTATGAAATCTACCCGTGGAACAGCAGGAAGAATTTTCTCCGCACTGGCACATGCAAACATCAATGTTAAGATGATCGATCAGGGATCTTCTGAGTTGAACATTATCATTGGTGTCAGCAATGCAGATTTTGAAAATGCGATCCGTGCGATCTATGATATTTTTGTAGTGACCCAGTTATAAAAAAAGAAACCTGCGGCGGAATTTTATTTCCGTCTGCAGGAGAGTATATGCAGCGTACAGTCCAAAATGCTGTGACACACAATGAAGGCGACACCGTATGGAATTCATTCATGCGATGCCGCCTTCTAAACTATTTCGTCCATGGGACTATACCTCAATTCATCTGTATTTTTCTGAGCTTGTCTCAGATTCGTTTGTACTTCTCCGCTTTATCTTCAATCCGGATCTGTTATTCTTATGACTCCTGATATCGTATCATATCTGAGAATCTCGTCTGATACTGATTCATAAATCCTTTCTTAGGACCGTCATGTTTTCTTTCCTCTTTTGAATGAAAAAACGAATGCGCTTATGTTTTCGGTGGTCCGTACCTCTCTTTCTTAGTATCGTTTGGGGTAAATCGTTATCTTTCTGGTGGTTTGTACCTCTCTTTCTTAGTATCGTCTAGGGTAAATCATTATCCCTCTGGTGGTCTGTACCTTCCTTTCTGGCTGCTTCGTCTCTGCAACCGTTTTTGTTTTTCTTTCGTATCTCTTTTGTTATTTTGTAATTTGATTATATCTGATAAAAATATGTTTGTCAATAAGAAAATAGATAAAATGCAAAAAAAATAAAAGATAATTAAAAATTGCATAAAATTGATGAAAAATTCAGAAAATATAAAAAGCACAGAAAATAAAAACAAAAACGGAAAAAATGTTTGACATGAGACTCAAAACCCAAAGTTCAATGAAAGTTTGACAGGAACGGGAAGACGAATCTGGAACGGCAGAAACAGAACCTTCATATAATAATGTGAAGGGAGCGTAAAGGAGTTTGCATGGACAGACAGACAATTCTTCTGATCAGCGATATGCGTCAGGTGTGTCTTGCTGAGATACTGACAAAGAAAGGTCATAATGTGCGCTGCCTCGATATCAGAAACCGTGAGACGGCATTGCAGCAGTTAGAGAAGCTGAAACGTTTTCTGGATAAGGCAGATGTACTGATCCTTCCAATTCCGGTGCAGAAAGTGCCGGAGCAGGAGATCTTTTATGATATATTAAATAAAAATCTGGAAAAGAAAACACTGGTGATGGGAGGATGCTTTTCTACAGAGCAGAGGGAACTTTTAACCGGAAGAGACATTCATTTTCTGGATTTTATGGAAGATACGGTTGTGACGGAGGAAAATGCCGTGGCGACGGCGGAGGGAACGATCGCAGAGCTTGTGGAAAAAAGTCCGTATAATATTGATGAGGCAAAAGTGCTTGTGACGGGATACGGATATTGTGGAAAAGCGATTGCAAAGAGACTTGGGGCGCTTGGCGCGCGTGTGACTGTGCTTGCGAGAAGGAAGGAAGCACGCAAAGAGGCAAAAGGTGATG
>OJMH01003572.1_pt1 | contig 11338 bp, 10 predicted proteins | sample 1597111 | NCBI WGS metagenome assembly OJMH01 (sample SAMEA2452115, study PRJEB22498) | human gut metagenome | reverse complement strand
GATGGACGGCGTGGTCCAGTCAAGTATGTTCAGGCATTGGGGCAAATATGCCAACTATATCCTGACAATTTTCATGTTCCTTCTGTTTTCCAACATTTCGGGTCTTTTCGGACTCAGACCGCCAACTGCTGATTACGGTGTGACATTGCCGCTGGCATTGATCACATTTGTTTTGATTCAGTTTAATGCATTCAAGTGGAAGGGTGTTGGAGGCTATGTGAAGGATCTGATGGATCCAATCCCATTATTCCTGCCAATCAATATTATCAGCGAATTTGCAACGCCGGTTTCACTGTCGCTGCGTCTGTTTGGTAATGTCATGGCCGGAACCATTATGCTGGCATTGTATTACGGCATGCTGCCTGTGCTGGCAACAGTAGTGATTCCGTCATTCTTACATGCATATCTTGACTTATTCTCCGGAGCGATCCAGGCATATGTCTTCTGTATGTTGTCAATGACATTTATCTACCAGAAAATGCCGGAATAAAATATCCGGACAATCAAAATTTATATTTTTTTAAGGAGGAAATATAATGAATGGTATAACAAATGAAGGTTTAGTATTAGCGTGTTCAGCAATTGGCGCCGGCCTCGCTGTTATTGCCGGTATCGGACCTGGTGTAGGACAGGGTATTGCAGCAGGTCATGGTGCATCTGCAGTAGGACGTAACCCGGGAGCAAGATCAGACATCACGTCTACAATGCTTTTAGGACAGGCAGTAGCAGAGACAACAGGTCTGTACAGTTTGGTTATTGCACTTATTCTCTTGTTCGCAAACCCGCTTCTTGGAAAGCTGTAAAAAGGGTTTTGCCTGTAAAATAAGAGAAAGGAGGCAACGCCTTGGAACGTTTGTTTAATCTGGATGCGCAGCTTCTTTTTGATGCCTGTGTCATGGCACTCAGTATGCTTGTCATGTTCACGTTTCTGTCATATCTGCTTTTCAAACCGGTAAGAAAACTTCTGGAAGACAGAAAGCAGAGAGTTGCTGATGAACAGGAGTCAGCAAAGAATGACCGGAAAGAGGCAGCCGTTTACAAAGAAGAATACGAACAGAAATTAAAAGAAATCGATAAAGAGGCGCAGGTTATTCTCAGTGAAGCACGGAAAAAAGCGATGAAGACCGAAAATGAAATTGTTGCAGAAGCAAAAGAAGAAGCAGCAAGGATCATCACACGTGCCAATAATGAGATCGAACTGGAACGGAAGCGTGCGCTTGATGATATGAAGCAGGAGATGATCTCCATTGCATCAGCAATGGCAGGTAAAGTAGTAGCAGCTTCGATCGATACCAGTGTACAGGATGAATTGATCGAAGAGACATTAAAAGAAATGGGAGAACAGACATGGCTAAGCTAGTATCAAAGGTATATGGTGACGCCCTGTTTGAAGCTGCCCGTGACTGCGGAAAAATGGATGAGATATTCGAGGAAGTACAGAGTATCGGAGTGATCCTCGAAGAAAATGCAGAGCTTCAGAAGATTCTCGGAAATCCGAGAGTTATGCGTGAAGACAAAGAGCAGATGATCGAGACGATTTTCCGCGGACGTGTTTCAAATGAGATTGTAGAGCTGATGAAGCTGATGATCGAAAAAGGGCGCTACAGCAAGATTGATTCTGTATTTGAATATTTTATCGGACTTGTAAAAGAAGAAAAGAAAATCGGGATTGCATATATCGCTACAGCAGTAGAACTGAGCGAGGCACAGAAAGAAGCAGTCATGCAGCGGCTTCTTCAGACGACAAAATATGAATCCTTTGAGATGAATTATCAGGTAGATGCTTCTCTGATCGGCGGAATGGTGATCCGTATCGGTGACAGAGTTGTGGATACAAGTATTAAGACAAAGCTGTATGAACTGTCAAAGAGCCTGAAGAAAATTCAGGTATAGCAGTTAGAATTAGTAGAAAGAAGGTGGATTCGCTCCATGAATTTAAGACCAGAAGAAATAAGTTCTGTAATAAAAGAACAGATTGAAAGATATTCCTCTGAGCTGAACGTATCGGATGTCGGAACGGTTATTCAGGTGGCAGATGGTATTGCGCGTGTCCACGGCCTTGAAAATGCAATGCAGGGTGAACTTTTGGAGTTCCCTTCAGAAGTATACGGAATGGTTCTGAACCTGGAAGAGGACAACGTAGGTGCTGTTCTTCTTGGAGATCATAAGAATATCAATGAAGGTGATACTGTAAAGACAACCGGACGAGTTGTAGAGGTTCCGGTAGGCGACTGTATGCTTGGCCGTGTAGTTAATGCACTTGGACAGCCAATCGATGGAAAAGGACCGATCCAGGCAACCAGGCATCGTCAGATCGAGCGTGTGGCACCGGGTGTTATTTCCCGTAAGTCAGTAGATACACCGCTTCAGACAGGCATTAAAGCGATCGACTCCATGGTTCCGATCGGACGTGGACAGAGAGAGCTGATCATCGGTGACAGACAGACCGGTAAGACAGCGATCGCAATCGATACGATCATCAACCAGAAAGGGCAGGGCGTAAAGTGTATTTATGTAGCAATCGGTCAGAAAGCTTCGACCGTAGCTTCCCTTGTTAAGACTCTGGAGACCTTTGGGGCAATGGATTATACAACTGTAGTTGTGTCAACAGCCAGTGAGCTTGCACCACTGCAGTACATCGCACCGTATTCAGGATGTGCGATGGGAGAAGAATGGATGGAGAACGGAGATGACGTACTGATCGTTTATGATGATCTGTCCAAACATGCAACTGCATACCGTACCCTTTCCTTACTTCTGAAACGTCCACCTGGACGTGAGGCTTATCCGGGAGATGTATTCTATCTTCATTCAAGACTTTTGGAGAGAGCCTGCTGTCTTAACAAGGACTACGGCGGAGGCTCTATAACCGCTCTGCCTATTATCGAAACTCAGGCAGGCGATGTTTCGGCTTATATCCCGACAAACGTTATCTCTATCACCGATGGTCAGATCTATCTTGAGACAGAGATGTTTAACTCCGGTTTCCGTCCGGCGATCAACGCTGGTCTTTCGGTATCCCGTGTAGGTGGTTCCGCACAGATCAAGGCTATGAAAAAGATCGCAGCACCGATCCGTGTCGAGCTGGCACAGTACAGAGAGCTTGCAGCATTTGCACAGTTCGGTTCCGAACTTGATGCCGACACGACAGAGAAGTTAGCACAGGGTGCCAGAATCCGTGAGATGTTAAAACAGCCGCAGTATCAGCCGATGCCGGTTGAAAAACAGGTCATCATCATCTATGCTGCGACAAGAAAATATCTTCTGGATATTCCTGTAGAACAGGTTTTACCGTTTGAAAAAGCACTGTTTGAGTATGTGGATACCAAATATCCGGATGTACCGGAAGCAATCCGCACAGAGAAAGTCATCAGTGATGAGACCGAGGCAAAACTCGTCAAAGCAATCGAAGAATGTAAGGCAGATTTCTTGAAATAAGCGTAACAAGCAGGACTTCGCCAAAAAAAGGAGGAAGTTGTTATGGCCTCAATGAGGGACATTAAACGAAGAAAAAGCAGCATACAGAGTACGCAGCAGATCACAAAAGCCATGAAGCTTGTTTCAACCGTAAAACTGCAGAAAGCAAAAAGCAGGGCAGAACAGACGAATCCATATTCGAACTATATGTACCAGACCGTTACTTCCATGCTTGCAAGATCAGGTGGGATCGATCATCCATATCTGAAAAAAGGTACTTCCACAAAGAAAGCGATCGTTGTGATCACATCCAACCGTGGACTTGCCGGTGGATACAACTCCAACCTGATCAAGCTGGTTACGGGAAGTGACTTTTCCAAAGATGATGTAGAGATCTATGCCATCGGTGGAAAGGGACGCGAGGTATTAGAACGCCGCGGCTATCATATCAAAGAGGATGACTCCTATATCATTGAGTCCCCGTCTTATGATGATGCGGCAGAACTCTGCAAGAAGGTGCTTGCGGATTATACCAACGGCACGATCGGCGAGATTTATCTTGTGTATACACATTTTAAAAATACAGTCGTACACGAACCGAAGCTGATGAAGCTGCTTCCGATCGAGTTTGATGAAGAAGAACTCGGCGCAGCAGCAGAGGCAAATGTTCTGATGAATTATGAGCCGAATGAGACAGAAGCACTTGATATGATCATTCCAAAATACGTTACAAGCCTGTTTTATGGTGCACTCGTGGAGGCAGTTGCCAGTGAAAACGGTGCGAGAATGCAGGCGATGGATTCTGCAACGAGCAATGCAGAGGATATGATCAGTGATCTGACGCTCAAATATAACCGGGCACGTCAGGGCTCGATTACACAGGAATTAACAGAGATCATTGCCGGTGCGTCGGCAATCTCTGGGTAAGCAGATGAAGCTGCAGGTAATCTGCAATCGAATAAAAAGACAGCAGCACAAAATTTGATTACAAGGAGAAAGAAGCGATGGCAAATAATATCGGTAAGATTACCCAGATTATTGGTGCCGTTCTGGATATTAAATTCACAGAGGGCAATCTGCCGGAGATCAACGATGCGATTCGTATCCCGTTAAGAGGCGATCAGGCGGGAAAAGAATTGACCGTTGAGGTTTCCCAGCATCTGGGCGATGATACAGTCAGATGTATCGCAATGGGATCAACCGATGGATTAGTCCGCGGCATGGATGCAGTTGCAGCCGGCGGACCGATCAGTGTGCCGGTAGGTGAGAATACATTGGGCAGAATGTTTAATGTATTAGGAGATCCGATCGACGAGATCGATCCTCCGGCCGGCGTGGAAAAATGGCCGATCCACAGACCTGCTCCTGCATTTGAGGAACAGGCAACATCCCAGGAGATGTTAGAGACAGGTATCAAGGTCGTAGATCTTCTCTGCCCTTACCAGAAGGGTGGTAAGATCGGATTGTTCGGTGGTGCCGGTGTAGGTAAAACCGTTTTAATCCAGGAGCTGATCCACAATATCGCAACCGAGCACGGTGGATATTCCGTATTTACCGGCGTTGGTGAGCGTACCCGTGAGGGAAATGACCTTTACTATGAAATGAAAGAATCAGGAGTTATCGATAAGACCACCATGGTGTTCGGACAGATGAACGAGCCGCCAGGAGCACGTATGCGTGTTGCCTTAACAGGTCTTACGATGGCAGAGTATTTCCGTGATAAAGGCGGTAAGGATGTATTGCTCTTCATTGACAATATTTTCCGTTTTACACAGGCAGGATCTGAGGTATCCGCGCTGTTAGGACGTATGCCTTCCGCCGTAGGTTACCAGCCGACATTACAGACAGAGATGGGTGCTCTGCAGGAGCGTATCACATCTACAAAGAACGGTTCTATCACTTCCGTTCAGGCGGTTTATGTGCCTGCGGATGACTTGACAGACCCGGCTCCGGCAACCACGTTCGCACATCTGGATGCAACGACCGTACTTGAGCGTTCTATCGCAGAGCTCGGTATTTATCCGGCAGTGGATCCGCTTGGTTCTACTTCCCGTATCTTGGACCCGCGTATCGTTGGCCAGGAGCACTTTGAGGTAGCCCGCGGTGTGCAGGAGATCTTACAGAAATACAAAGAATTGCAGGATATCATTGCAATCCTTGGTATGGACGAGCTTTCCGAGGATGATAAACTGGTTGTAAGCCGTGCAAGAAAGGTACAGAGATTCTTATCCCAGCCGTTCTTCGTTGCAACACAGTTTACCGGTCTGGATGGAAAATATGTTCCGATTGCAGAGACAATCCGCGGATTTAAGGAGATTCTTGAAGGAAAGCATGATGATGTACCGGAGAGTTATTTCTTAAATGCAGGTACGATCGATGATGTCCGCGCAAAGATGCAGTAATAATGGAGGGTGTGTATGGCAGAAGAAAACAGACTCTTTCAGGTAGAGATCATTACGCCGGATCGTGTTTTTTATACAGGTGAGGGTGATATGATCGAGTTTACCACTGCCTCCGGTGAGATCGGTGTGTATAAAAAGCATATTCCGCTCACGACCGTGTTAGCACCCGGCATCGTAAAGATCCACAAGACGGGTGAAGATGACGTGATCGCGGCAGTACATTCCGGCTTTGCGGAAATTCTGCCGGATAAGGTAACACTTCTCGCAGAGATTGCAGAGTGGCCGAATGAGATCGACAAGAACCGTGCTGAAGCTGCGCGTCAGCGTGCCGAGGAACGGCTTGCCCACCGGACAGAGGCAATCGATGTCAAACGTGCTGAATTTGCACTTCGCAAAGCACTGGTGCGTATTGATATTGCAAAATAAGATTTACTTGACAGAAATAAAATTTACTGGTTATAATATAGTTCCAAAACCATTTTATGGAGTGGACTTTTCTTGAGTGATGAACTCTATTTTTCGCCACACAGCTGCAATGATTTGCAACTGTGTGGCGTTTTTTTGTTGTCAGATTGCACATAAGCAGTCCCGGTTTTGTGGAATCTGACAATTAAGAAGTCTGAAGCCACGATGTGTCCTCATGTCATGAAACGAAAGGAATGAAAAATGAACCAGAATTTTATGAAAGAAAAACCGGTCATGCCGCTTGTGATCTCCATGGCATTGCCAATGACATTTTCCATGTTAGTCAATGCGCTCTACAATATCATTGACAGTTATTTTGTGGCGCGCATCAGCGAAGATGCGATGACGGCACTATCTTTGGTGTTCCCATTGCAGAATCTGGTCAATGCAGTTGTTATCGGATTTGCAATCGGAATCAATGCGACAATCGCATATTTTCTTGGAGCACAAAAGCAGAACACGGCGGATAAAGCAGCGTCGCTGGGAACACTTTTTAATATGATCCACGGACTGATCTTAGCGGTAGTCTGTATTGCAGCCGCAGCACCTTTTCTTGCAATGTTTACAGATAAAAGGTCGATCATAGACATGGGCGCGGCATATGCGCAGATCGTATTTCTTTTTGCAGTACCCAATGCGGCAGGTCTTTGTTTTGAAAAGATTTTTCAGTCGGCAGGGCGCATGAAAACGTCCATGCTTTGTATGCTGATCGGCTGTGTGACCAATATTATCTTAGATCCTTTTATGATATTTGGAATTGGTTTCTTTCCTGAAATGGGGATCCGGGGAGCTGCTATCGCAACCGGGATCGGTCAGATGGCTTCTCTTGTCAGCTATCTGCTGTTTTATTTTTTTAAACCGATTCCGGTAAAGATAAGATGGAAAGATATGAAACCGGAAGCGGAACTTAGCAGGAAAATGTATTCGATCGGCGTCCCGGCAACATTGAGTATTGCGCTGCCGTCCGTACAGGTTTCTGCACTCAACGCGATTCTTGCGGTTTATTCTGCCAGCTATGTACTTGTACTTGGGGCTTATTTTAAATTACAGACATTTTTATATCTGACAGGAAATGGTGTCGTGCAGGGGATGCGTCCTCTGATCGGATATAACTACGGTGCGGGAGAGTCAAAACGTGTCAGAGAAATTTTCCGGTCAGCGCTGGTATTGATCGCGGGGGTCATGGTGATCGGAACGATACTTTGTATGGCAGTGCCGCAGACGCTCATTGGATTGTTTACCAGTAATCCGGAGACGATACAATTTGGAAAAGAGGCGCTTCGTCTGATCAGCATTGGATTTATTGCGTCATCGGTCTCCGTCACGGTATCAGGTGCGTTGGAAGGACTGGGAAAGGGAAAAGAATCGTTGGTAATTTCTGTGCTCAGGTACATAGCAGTTATTTTACCATTGGCATTTATTTTGAGTAAAATATTGGGGGCTGCGGGCGTCTGGCATGCGTTCTGGATCACGGAAGTGGTCGTGGCAGGGATTTCCTATGTGATCTGTAAAAAAGAAATATTTCAGTAATAAAAACACCTGTAATTATATGTTGTTGGGCATGTAATTACAGGTGTTTTTGAAAATAGAATATGCGTGGAGTGTGTAGTCTGTTGTTTGAAATAATGAGTTTAATTTTCTTTTAGTGAATTGTAAAGATCTTCATCTGACCAGTCAGGGTGAGCCTGGCACAGTGAATATACTTTATCAATAAAAGCAGTATCCTTGTTAAGCAGTTTAGCACAGCTTTGTGCAGGAATATTTTCCTGGAACATGTTGTGGATGATGTGTAATTGCTCAAGACGTTTGCCCTCCGCTAAACCCTCCGCTAAACCCATCGCTAAGCCATCCTCATGTCCATCCGCATAGCTGTCCCTGCGTTCCATCTTAATATACTCATCCATATCGAATTCTTCCAATAACATACCAACGACCTCCGATCTGTGTTTGATAAGAAAATCCTTTAGGATACCGTTCCTGATACATTCCTGTACAGCGGCATCCGCTGCCTGTTCTAATGGAATACCGGTTCTGACCTTCGAAGAAATTCTGCCGATCAGAATGGAATATTCCTCTAAAGTCCGGCATCGTGCCATCAGTTCCTGATTGTGTCCATAATTAATGTTGTAAACCCGTGCAGTGCACTCTAAGCAGGGGTGGGTGCTGATGGGGCTGGATGCAGCATCTGTTGCCAGGTGGTTTGATCCGGCACATACAAACGCATCCGAAAGATGCAGTTCCATATAATCTTTGCCATCTTCCAACGGTTCAACCCCATTATAAAAAATAACAAACTGGGGAAACGGTAGTGAAAGCAGTTTTTTCCCGTAAATATTCAGGTTATTTTGTTTAATATAGCTTTCATACTGTTTGCCGAAATAGATCAGTCCGCGGATCGGCATGTTTGGGTTTAAGGTACTCTGGTGCTCATACAGATTCAGCGTGCCTCGGACGATAAATGACACGTCATTTTTATATCCGAGATAGATCACGTCATCGATCGTGTAAAAAATCAGTTCATCTGCATCATCGTAATCTGTCTGATTCAGGGCATTGTATAACTCCAGCAAAACTGATTTCTCATTAAAAATCCTGCGGAACAAGGCATCCCGGTACTTCTTCTGCACAAAAACATGTTTTGTGTGACTGCGTTTTCTTTTGTTTTTCCCCATGTAGTTTTCTCCTTTAATTATAAAAAATTTAAGTGTTTTTCACAATAGTTTTCTGAAATAGCTGGCGAAATGCCGGAATGAAAAGAGTAGTATTCAGAAAATGATTCTATGAAAATAAAATTGAATTGCGATAGATGTAGTATACATGGGGAAATCATAAATTGCAAGAAGAATCTGCCGTTGTATGGATTCACATAGACAAATCAAAACGAATTGTTTATACTTGATTTATGACAACATCACCCAAAAGAGGAGAAATTAATGATTTTATATTTTGTACGTCACGGAGAGACGGACTGGAATGTAAAAAAGAAAATACAGGGCAAGACAGATGTGCCGTTGAATGAGACAGGAAAGCAGCAGGCAAAAGAGCTTGCGGACATGCTTCTGGATCGGAAAAAGGAAGGGACTCTTCAGGTTGTGCGGGCATATACATCCCCACAGCTTCGTGCAGCACAGACGGCACAGGAGGCGGCGATCGCGCTTGATATTCCATGTATTGCGGCGGATGGTCTGCGGGAAATGGATATGGGCGACTGGGAAGGCAGAAGCTGGGAAAGCATTACGCAGGAAAATACGAAAGAGTATCAGGACTGGGATGCCAACAGGCGTTATGTCCATACACCGCATGGAGAATGTTACAATGAAGTGCTGAGGCGTGCGCTTGATACACTCGGAATGATCTTAGAACGGGAGACGGAAGATGTGTTGATCGTAACGCATAGTGGCGTACTGATGGCATTGCGGTGTTATATTGCCGGACAGACATTTGAGGAAATGGGTATCATACGGTATAAGACGAAAAATGCAGAGGTGGTTGAAATTTTTGCGGATGATGTAAAAGATGCGATCGAACGTTTTCAAAAGGGGGAGTAAAGCGTTTATGATCGTGTGAATAACGGAAAGCAGTGTGAAAAAGCAGCGATTAGTATAAATTAGATCAAAAATATAAAGACTGTCGTAAGAAACGGCTTCCTGGTAAAGAAACAGGACTGATTCTTCCGGCAGTCTTTTTTTTGCACTTTACACAATTTTTAAAATGATTTTTTGTGAATGATTTTGACGGATTTTGATTGACTGTGACGGAATGGAATCATATAATAAAGCTATCAAAGATGAACGAATTTGAACGGTTGTGAATGAAATTGGAGGAAAAGATATGCTGACAGAAGAAAGATTTACAAGAATTTTATCCATACTAGAGAGTATGGGCAGCGTGACCGTTCAGCAGCTTATGACAGAACTGGATGCATCAGAGTCAACGATCCGGAGAGATTTAAATACACTGGATGCAAATGGTCAGCTCATTAAAGTCCATGGCGGTGCAATTTTAAAAAACACCTCATACAGTACCGAGGATGACGAAGTCATGCAGCGTAGAGAACGGAACAAAGGAGCAAAAGAAAAGATTGCGCAATATGCGGCAGGTCTGATCGGACCGGGTGATTTTGTTTATATTGATGCCGGCACGACGACAGATCTGATGATTGATTTTATTACGGCCAGACAGGCAGTGTTTGTGACCAATGCGATCACACATGCAAAAAAACTTGCACAGAAAGGATGTACGGTATATATCCTCGGTGGAGAGTTTAAAGCGATAACTGAGGCGATCGTGGGAGAGGAAGCCGTTTCATCGGTTGAAAAATACAATTTTACAAAAGGATTCTGGGGAGCAAACGGAATCAGTATGCAGCGCGGATTTTCCACACCGGAGTTAAAAGAAGCGCTCGTAAAAAAACGTTCCATGGAGAACTGCAGAGAATGTTATATCTTAGCAGATGACAGCAAGTTCAATCAGATATCAAGTGTGACATTTGCTCCGTTTGAGAGTGCAAAGGTCATCACGACAGGTCTTACAAAACATGCGTACCGTAAATGTAAAAATGTAATTGAAGTATAAAAAATACGAAGACCTGCGGAACAAAAACGCGGGAAAAGCAGAAAGGAGACTGAGAAAATGATTTACACTGTTACATTTAATCCATCACTGGACTACATTGTGACAGTTCCGCATTTCACCTGCGGAATGGTCAACCGGACATCAGAGGAGAAGATTTTTCCGGGTGGAAAAGGAATCAATGTATCCATGGTGTTAAAAAATCTTGGACTGGAGAACACGGCACTTGGGTTTTATGCCGGATTTACCGGAAACGAACTGGAGCGTCTGATCAGGGAAAAAGGAATCCGGGCGGATTTTATTCTGGTAAAAGAAGGAATGACAAGGATCAATGTAAAAATGCGTTCCGACGAGGAGAGTGAGATCAACGGACAGGGACCGGCGATATCGGAAGATGACATCAAAACACTTTATGAAAAACTGGATCGGCTTTCAGATGGAGATGTTTTGGTTATGGCAGGAAGTATCCCGGATGTGATGCC
>OJMH01003567.1_pt1 | contig 11354 bp, 9 predicted proteins | sample 1597111 | NCBI WGS metagenome assembly OJMH01 (sample SAMEA2452115, study PRJEB22498) | human gut metagenome | reverse complement strand
TCTGGATGTTGCCGGGGTTGCAATCGCAACGATCATTTCCCAGTGTGTGTCCTGTATCCTTGTTTTGCGCTGCCTTTGCAGGACGCAGGGCAGTTACCAGCTTCATTTTTCAAAGCTGTCCATCAATGGTGCTTATCTGAAACAGATTTTTCAGGTTGGGATTCCGGCAGGAATTCAGAGTACAGTGATCAACTTTTCGAACGCACTGTTACAGTCGTCCGTCAACTCTTTTGGTGCGACGGCGATGGCGGGGTATACGGCAGCCAATAACCTGCTTGGCTTTTTGTATGTTTCAGTCAATTCCATCACACAGGCCTGCATGAGTTTTACGAGTCAGAATTTTAGTGTGGGAAAATATAAGAGAATGGACCGAGTTCTTATGGATTGTCTGATTTTGTCTGTGAGTGTTGCTGCTGTGCTTGGATGCAGCGCATATTTCTTTGGGGCACAGATACTGACGATCTATACCAAAGAACCGGATGTGATTGCATGTGGATTGGAAATACTTTCCATCACAACCGTGCCGTATTTCCTGTGCGGCATCATGGATCTTTTCCCAGGCGCACTGCGTGGTATGGGGTATTCCTCTGTTCCCATGATATTGTCTGTAATCGGCACGGTCGGGATGCGTATTTTATGGATCTTTGTATTTTTCCCGCTTCACAGATCCCTGTATTTTCTGTTTATCTCGTATCCGGCGTCCTGGCTGGCTACGATCATAATGCAGGTGATCTGCTATTACTTTGTGCGGAAAAAATGCTTATCGGCTGTGAAGAATCCAGATTTGGAAAAAATACGTCAGTGACAGGTGTAATCTGAAATCATAGATAAGATTTGGAAAAGAAAAAATCTCATGCTATAATGTGTTAGGCAATGAGCAGAAAATTCGTTTATTACCCGGAGATAAAGTACAGAAAGGCAAAAAGATGAAATTATACATAATCAGGCACGGTGAAACATCGTGGAACAAACAGAAAAAACTGCAGGGACAGCGCGATATCATGTTAAATGATGCGGGCATCCGTCTTGCAGAATTAACCGGTGAAGGCATGAAAGACATAGATTTTGATCTTGTCATTTCAAGTCCCCTGATCCGCGCAAAACAGACGGCAGAGCTTGTGATGGCGGGAAGACATCTTCCTATGATTACAGACAGACGTATCATAGAACTTTCTTTTGGCGACTGGGAGGGAGAATGTGTGAGAGACAGCAAAGTCCTTCCTGCGGATTTTATTGATAAATTTTATCATGATCCATATCACTGCATGAGGGCTCCGGGCGGGGAAAGTTTTCAGGATGTTTTAAAACGGACCGAAGATTTTTATCAGTCGCTGGTACAGAACAAGGCATATGAAAATGCTACGATCTTCATATCGACACACGGGGCAGCCGGACGCTGTCTTCTGGCAAATTTTTATGATGATAAAGAGGATATCTGGCGCGGGGGAATCCCGAAAAACTGTTCTGTCTGCATTGTTGAGGTGAAGGATGGTGTCGGAACAGTGTTAGAAAAAGACAAAATTTTTTATGACGAGGCAGAATAGAAAAAACACTTGAGAGGAGATAATAAAAATGGCGTGTACTACAATACTTGTTGGAAAAAAAGCATCTTATGACGGTTCTACGATGATCGCAAGAAATGATGATTCCGGTTCCGGACATTTTACACCGAAAAAATTTGTTGTTGTTCATCCGGATGAGCAGCCGAAAACATATAAATCTGTTATTTCCCATGTGACAATCGAACTTCCGGATGATCCGATGCGCTATACGGCGATGCCAAATGCCGTGGAGGGAGAAGGAATCTGGGCAGCGGCAGGTGTCAATGAGGCAAATGTTGCGATGACAGCAACGGAGACGATCACATCAAATCCGCGTGTGCTTGGAGCAGATCCGTTAGTTGAAATTCAGCCGGCGGAAGATGGAAAAGAAGAAGTACCTGGCGGGATCGGCGAGGAGGATATCGTATGTATCGTTCTGCCGTATATCCGCAGTGCAAGAGAGGGTGTGAAACGCCTTGGTTCTCTGTTAGAACAGTACGGCACCTATGAGATGAACGGAATCGCTTTTCAGGATCAGGATGAGATCTGGTGGCTTGAGACGATCGGCGGACACCACTGGATCGCCAGAAGAGTACCTGATGACAGCTATGTGGTAATGCCAAACCAGCTGGGACTGGATGTATTTGATCTGGAAGATGCCTTATTTGAGCAGAAGGAATATATGTGTTCTGCAGATATGAGGGAATTTATTGAAGAAAATCATCTGGATCTGTCCTTTGATGACTGCTTTAACCCGAGGGATGCTTTTGGCAGCCATGAGGACTCTGACCATGTATACAATACCCCAAGAGCCTGGTTCGGTCTTCGCTATTTCAATCCCCATACCATGAAATGGGAAGGGGAAGACGCGGACTATACACCGGAGTCAGATGATCTGCCATGGTGCATGGTTCCGGAAAAGAAGATCACGCCGGAAGATGTAAAATATGTATTATCTGCACATTATCAGGGAACACCATATGATCCGTACCTGTCCTATGGAGACAAATCCATGAGCGGTGCGTACCGTTCGATCGGTATCAACCGAAACGATTTTATGTCTCTGGTCCAGATGCGCCCGGAAGGAGGAGCTGCATTTGGAACGCTGGAATGGGTGGCTTACGCATCGAATGCATTTAACACGATGGTTCCGTTTTATGCAGATGTGGAGGAGACTCCGGAATATCTGTCCAACACGACGGCAGAAGTGTCTACAGATAATTACTACTGGTGCAGCCGTATGATTGCAGCTATGGCAGATGCCTCTTATCACAGATCCCTTTTTCACATCGAACGCTACCAGATGCATGTGATGGCAAAAGGGCGGGAACTGCTGCATACCTATGATGCACTTCTGGCAGAAGAAAAGGACGCAGCAAACAGACAGAAACTGATGCAGCAGGCAAATAATGCGATAGCAGAAATGCTTAAGAAAGAGACACAGGATACTTTGGATAAAGTGCTGTTTGAATTAAGCAGCCAGATGAAAAATGCATATTCACGCTCAGATGCATGACAGAGAAGGACACAATAGAGAAAAGGAGCGTAAGTGGAATGCAGACAGATTTTCATTTATTATATCCACCGGATTATGACCGGAACAAAGCCGTTCCCATGAAGGATTATAAATTTATCCACGCATTAAAAATTGATGCTATGGTAATACTGATTAAGGAAAGTTACCGGGGAGTGGCAGACCTTTCACTGGAAAATTTCTTCTCTACAGATGAGCGGGTATTAGAGTATCGTCTGGGCGTAGTAGAAGATCTGGTGGAAAATCCATCACTTTACGAGGCATTTTGCAAGGCGGTATCCATTATTTATAATATCAATGATATGCGAAGAGTATTAAACAGTGATTTTACGACGGATTCAGCCCTGCGTTCGGTGCGATATCTTGAAATGTATCAGGAAATTGTAAATCTGTTTGCGGATGCATTGGAAAAAGCAGAGATTCATTCGGAAGGTATGCAGAATTTCAAAAAAGAAATTCACTCAATCGTAGCAAGCAGCGAGTACCAGAGCCTGAATGAGGAACTTCCGAAAATGGAACTGAACTTCGGGCATATCAAAAGCGTAACCGTAGGTATTAATCTTGATGGCAATTTAAGACCGAAAGAAGCCGGACTGATTTCTGTCAATGAGGAGCAGTTCCATCCAGGAACTATCATGGACCGGCTTTTGAAAAAAGGGAAAAAAGATAAATGGCATCTGATGTCGGCACTCTATCCACTGAGCCGGGTGCTGCACAATGATGAACAGGATGCTATAGACTATTCCATGAATGCAGCTTTGCAGACTATTTTTGCAAAGCCGCTGAGGGAGTTTGAACCGCTGGTGCAGAATTATTATCACATTAATACAAATATGTTTATTGCTTTATTGGATGATATCCGTTTTCTGACTGCCGGAGTAAAATTTATCCGTTCCATGAAAGAAAAGGGATTTGCCATGTGCAGACCGAAGATTGCATCCATGCAGGAGAAACGCTGTGAGTTAAAGCATGTATACAATCCCATGCTGGCAGTGAATTCCGTAGAGGAAACAATTGTGTCTAATTCCTTTGAGCTGGATGAAAAAGGAAGATTCTATCTGATAACCGGCCCAAATCACGGAGGGAAATCTATTTTTGCCTATTCCATCGGAATGGCGCAGGCGTTATTCCAACTGGGGCTGTTTGTTCCGGCAGAAGAGGCGGTAATGAGTCCGGTGTCTGGAATATTTACACATTTTCCATCCTCTGATGAGAATAATTATGGAATGGGCAGACTGGAAAGTGAGTGTGTAAGACTGAGTGAAATCATGAAACAACTGTCAGATACGGATATGCTGTTGATGGATGAATCTTTTTCCAGTACCAGTGGACTTGAGGCAGGCTACATAGCATCAGAGGTGCTGACCGGAATCGGAATTATCGGCTGCTGTGGCCTTTATGTGACCCATATTCATGATTTGACACAACAGCTGGATACCTATAATGAGCATCCGGAGAATAAAGGCAAAATCGATAATCTGGTGGCAATGATGGAAAGTAAAGAAGAGGGTACCCGGAGTTACCGGGTCATCCGGACGACACCGGATGGCTTAAGTTATGCAAGAGATATTGCCAAACGTTATGGTCTGGATTTGGAAGATATTTTAAAAAGATAAAAGAGAAAATCCGTATCTTACTCCTGTTATATACGTATACTATTTGTTGGAAGATTGCAACTAAGATAGCAATTGACTAACAGGGCAGGTGAAAACTACAATAGGAGAAAAGGAGGAATTTCTATGCAGGCATTGTCAAAAGCAACACCAGGTGAAACCTATACCATTCAGTGGATGTTTGGTCAGCCGGAAGTGCTTGATTTCTTGCATAGCCACTCTGTAGATGAGGGGGAACGCATACAGCTCATCCAGAAAATGCGTGACTGTGTAATTATTGGGGCAAAAGACAGCAGATTTGCAATGGGAAATGAAATTGCAGACCGAATACAGGTGTAGGAAAATCGTATAAACGCGGGAAAATATTTTGTGGGTTATCCGCATAAAAAAAGGGAAGCAGTTCCGATGGAACGGCTTCCTTTTTTCTATCAAAGGTCCATAAGAATCTATTATGCTTCTTTCCAGTAATCCGGAGTTACATCCCTGCCTAAATCTTCTAACAATTTCCGGTCACTTCTTATGGTAGCGCAGGCAACGGTAGTCAGCATATTTCCGGTAATGGTTGCAGATGCACCAGCCTGAAAAGCAGTTTCACCATCGTTGGTAAGCAGTGCACGGCCGGCAGCCAGACGGATATTTGCATCCGGATTGATATAACGGAAGAATGCGATGGTACGCAGAATATCATCTTCACTTAACTGCGGCAGATTTTCTAATGGAGTTCCCGGGATTGGCATTAAAGCATTGATTGGAATAGAATCAATTCCCAGTTCAGCTAAACTTACTGCCATATCCAGACGGTCTTCCCAGGTTTCACCCATTCCGATAATACCACCGGAGCAGGCGCACATGCCTTCCGCTTTTACTTTCTTTAAAGTTTCAATTTTCATATCGTAGGTATGGGTGGTGCAGATATTTGGAAAATTCCGGCGTGATGTTTCTATATTATGATGATAGCTGGTAACGCCTGCCTCATGAAGGCGGTGCAGTTGTTCCTCATCTAAAAATCCCATGGAAGCACATAAATCGATTTTGCATTCCCGATGCATGGATTCAAAGGCGTGAATGGCTTTTTCAAACTCCGGACCGGTCAGCGCTTTTCCTGCAGTTACGATAGAAAATCGGTCAACGCCTTCGCTTTCGTTCATTTTGCAGGCTTTGATAATATCTTCTTCCGGCAGGAAGTCATATACTTCACAGTTGGTATGGTTATGTGCAGACTGGGCACAATATTTACAGTCTTCCGGACAGCGTCCGCTTCGTCCGTTTATGATAGAACATAAATCTACTTTATCTCCGATTCTTGCAGCACGGATTTTGTCGGCTCCTTCGCATAATTCCTTTAAATCGCAGGTAAGAAAAAAGGATAAATCATCCTCTCTCGTAATGCGTCGTCCGTCAATAATTTCCTGTGCCAGTGTCAGTGCATCCATGGTTTGTCTCCTTTGTATCTGTGTGAATTTTACAGTTCTTTATGATAAACAAAAATTAACTGAATGTCAACCTGAAATAAGATATGAGTTAACAATACGAGAAACAGGAGAAACTACAATGGATGATAGATGCATGAAGAAAATTGCAGGAAGAAAGCTGCCAGGATATGATTGTAGAAATAGTGGAAATTGGTATAATGAAAAGTAATGAGATAAGAAAAGGGGGATTCAATTTGAAAGCAACTGTATTAGTAGATAATATAGGAACGGAAATTGCAACTGGAGAATGGGGGTTGAGCATTTATATCGAACAGGCAGGAAAAAATATACTGCTTGATACGGGTGCATCAAACCGTTTTCTGGTAAATGCAAAAGCATTGGAAAAGGATATCGGGGCAGTGGATTATGGGGTATTGTCCCATGCCCATTATGACCATGCAAATGGGATGCAGGCATTTTTTGAAGAAAATGAGAATGCGAAATTTTATCTTCAAAAGGGAACCGGTGAAAACTGTTATTTTAAGAAGTGGTTTATTCATAAATATATTGGAATTCCAAAACATATCTTAACCAGACAGAAGGATAGAATTGAATATGTGACCGGAAAGTACAAACTTTATGAAAATGTATATCTGATTCCCCATACGACAAAAGGTCTTGAGACAATCGGAGCCGCCAATAAAATGTATATCAGAGACGGCAGACGTTGGCGACCGGACGATTTCGCCCATGAACAAAGTCTTGTAATAGAGGAAGAGGATGGTCTTATTATTTTTAACAGCTGTTCGCATGGTGGCGCAGACAATATTATAAATGAGGTCAGCAAACTGTTTGAAAAGCCGGCAAAATGATGATTGGTGGCTTCCACATTTTTCAAAAGGGGGAAACTGAAATTCGGCAGTTGGCAGAAAAAATAAAGGCAACCGGTGTAAAAAAGATTTATACCGGTCACTGTACGGGAGGAAGAGCTTTTCGGATTCTACAGCAGGAGTTAGGCGATATGGAGGAGCAGTTAAAAGTTGGTCTCGTAATAGAAGCATAGATATTTCAAAAGAAATAAAGGAAGTAACAGGAAAGGAATCAACAGATGAAAAAATACAAAATCACAGATATTATTGAGGATGAATTCGGCTGTGAAGGACGGCCGGAAGGGGAAGAACCGATGGTTACGATTCTTCTAGTGGATGATACCGGAAAACAGCGCAGCATCCGTATGGCAGATAAGCTGGCTTATGAAAAGAAACTGGATATCGGAGCGGAAATGGAGCTGCCGGAAGAAGAGATAATGACATTAAACGGAAAAGAATATAAAGTGAAAAAACTGTTTGGAAAGGGGAAAGGCGGCTATTCCTATCTTGTGACAGATGGGGAGAAGGAATATGTCCTGAAACAGATTCACCATGAACCATGCAGTTATTATCAGTTTGATAATAAGTTAGAGGCTGAAAAAAGGGATTATAAACGGCTTATGGAAATTGGAATTACCATGCCAAAGCTGCTTGATATAGATGAGACACAGGAACGCATTTTAAAGGAATACATTCCGGGAGACACTGTCTATCAGCAGGTGGAAAAGGACGCACTGCCGGAAATCTGTCTGCAACAGGTAAAAGAAATGTGCACAAAGTTATATACTGCACATACAAATATTGATTATTTTCCTACAAATTTTATCCTGTGGCAAAATGTCCTCTATTATGTGGATTATGAGTGTAATGCCTATATGGAAGAATGGAATTTTGAAAACTGGGGAATCAAGTACTGGTCTAAGACAAAAGAATTCTTAGAATATGAACGGACCCATTAATGAGACTTAAGAGATTCTTAGAAATCTAAAATATTCATAAAAGGATTGCTGGGGACAAAATCTTTGTGATACAATAATCCAAAGCATGAAATACAATCCAGATAGCATTTTCTATTATTCCATTCTGGCAGTCTTAAGCGTTATGACATTTCTGTATCTATCTATGCTTTTTATACCATTTATTAAATAAAAAGCAGGAGAAGTTACAGGAAAAGGAGTATGTAGCAGCTTCCTGCAAATCAAAGGAGGAACTACATATGACAAAGAAAGTACCAGCAGCAAACCGCAATTATAAGGATACGATTTTTCGTATGCTTTTTTCAGACAGGGAGTCACTTCTGTCACTCTATAATGCGGTAAACAAACGGAATTATACCAATCCCGATGACTTGGAAATTGTAACATTGGAAAATGCTATTTATATGGGAATGAAAAATGATCTGGCATTTATTTTAGACATGAATCTCTATCTTTATGAACATCAGTCTACAGTAAATCCCAATATTCCTCTTCGGGACTTGTTTTATATTGCAGCAGAATACCAGAAACTCATCGACCGGAAATCGTTATATTCATCTGCAATCCAAAAGATTCCGACTCCCGGCTTTTTTGTTTTTTATAATGGAATAGAGCCGTTAGAGGACTGTTGCATCAGCCGGTTGTCAGATGCTTTTTTACATACCGGAGCAGAACCGGCATTGGAACTGATTGTGACAACATTAAATATCAATGAAGGACATAATTGCGAATTAATGCAGCATTGCCGAAAATTAAAGGAGTATGCGCAGTATGTGGCGAAAGTCAGAAAGTATGCAGAGCAGCTTCCGTTGGAGGATGCTGTGGAACGAGCGGTTACAGAATGCATCCGGGAGAATATACTTGCTGATTTCCTGAAAAAGAATCGTGCGGAGGTAGTTGCGATGAGTATTTTCGAATATGATAAAGTGGAAGAAGAAAAGAAACTTCGCAAAGCGGAGTTTGAGGCAGGGGTAGAACAGGGTATAGAGAAAGGTTTAGCACAAGGCATCGAACGTGGTGAAAAGCAGGCATCTGTTAAAACAGCAACCCGGATGCTCCAGATGGGTAGCTTTTCTCTGGAGCAGATAGCAGAAATTTCAGGATTATCTGTGGATGAAATCAAAGGATTAATAGAATAAATTTTTTTGAAAATTAATGATAATATTTCTCAAGAGGATAACCGGAACTTGGTTATCCTTATTTTTATGCTATAATTCCGATTAGACATGACTAACTCGTGCAAAAAAGGAGAATATGGAACTATGAAAAAAGAAACAAAAAAAACAATTGTTGAGTTTAAAGATGTGGTTCGTACCTATGGAGAGGGAGAAGCACTGCAATATGCGGTCAATCATGTGAACTTTACCATTGAAGAAGGGGAATTCGTGGTAATTTTAGGACAGTCCGGTGCAGGAAAATCAACCGTGCTTAATATGTTGGGCGGAATGGATCAGCCAACAGAGGGAGAGGTTATTATTGATGGGGAAATAGTCTCTTCCATGAACGATAAACAGCTATCCGATTTCCGGGCAGATAAGATTGGATTCATCTTCCAGTTCTATAATCTGCTGCCAAGTCTTACCGCATATGAAAATGTGGCATTGACAAAAAGTATCGTAAAGGATGCGGAAGACCCGGGCAAAATGTTAGAAGCCGTAGGTCTTGCTGACCATAAGAATAAATTCCCGGCACAGCTTTCCGGTGGAGAGCAGCAGCGTGTTTCCATTGCAAGAGCGTTGTCCAAGAAACCAAGAATTATTCTTGGCGATGAACCGACTGGTGCATTGGATTCCGAGACCGGAGTGATTGTATTACAGTTGTTACAGAAACGAAGCAGAGAGAATCAGGATACTGTAATTTTAGTAACCCATAATGCAGATATTGCAAAATGTGCAGACAAAGTCATTCGCATGAAAAACGGAAAAATACGTGAAATTGTGGAAAATGAATATCCACTGGCTGTAGAGGAGGTGGCGTGGTAATGTTATTTCGCAAAATGCTGCGTGATTACAAGGCGAATTTTGGCGCATTCTTTTCCGTATTTCTGCTGGCTGCATTAGCGATGGCATTATTCTGTACCTTTGAGGGACATGTATTATCCCAGAAGGTTGCCAGAGAAAATTACCATAAAGAATGTAATCTTTCCGATGTCTGGATGTATGGAGAAGGCTTTTCCGATGATGAGCTTGATACCGTAAGAAACCTTGATTTTGTAAAAGATGCACAGCTTCGTATGTCCGTGACCGGAAGTGCACCGGATTGTGATGGTGCGCAGGTGGATATTTATTTAGAACGTGAAAACCTTGTAGATACACCATATTATATTTCGGGAGAACCTTTTGACCCGACGGATACCGATGGAATCTGGCTTGCCAATGCATTTGCCAAGCTTAGAAATATTAAAGTAGGCGATGATTTTACCATTGAATACAATGGAATTACCTTTACCAGAGAAGTAAAAGGATTGGTAGAGAGTGCAGAATACGAATTCCGTGAAGCTGACGGAGATGCAGATATGTATCTTGAAAATATTGCAATTGTATACATGTCTTATGATGCATTCCCAATCCGTGATCATATCAACCACATGGTTGATACCGGAAAAATCACCTGGAAGGATGTTAAGAAAAATACCACTGCTTTAGATGAAAAAGTAGAGCAGTTAAAAGAGGCAGGACTTACAGAAGATGACATTACCCAGGAAATGTTAGGTCAGATGATAGATAAAATCAGCGATGAAAAGCTTGCCAAAATAATGCCATATACCCAGATGATTATTGTAACCACCGATGGCGGCGGGCTTGCCCATGAGGAGGCTTTGGCAGAAAGCATTGACCGTGATTATTCTGCCATTGTGGATAGAAAATCCATTCCTGGACTGGCAAGATTAGACAGTGAATTAGAACAGCATCAGTCATTTTCCTATTTATTTGTCATTATATTTGTGGGAATCGCAATCTTAGTAATTGCAACATCCATGGGGAGAATGGTAGAACAGCAGCGTACCCAGATAGGAACCATGAATGCCCTTGGTTTGAAACGGCATAAAATCATGCTGCATTATATCAGCTTCAGTCTTGTTGTTTCGGTAGTTGGAGTCGTTCTTGGACTGTTAGTGGGAACTTTGTGGGGAAGCCCGGCAGTCATTGGCATGTTTGCAAACTGGTATATCGTACCGGGATTACATTCTGTATTCCATCCGATGTATTTTATCATTGCAGCAGGCATTGTGGCAGTATGTGTACTTGCTTCCTATATCAGCTGCAGGAAACTGCTTCGTATTAAGCCGGCAGAAGCATTGCGGCCGGCAGCACCGAAGAAGGGAAAGAAATGCATTTTTGAGAGACTGCCATTCTGGAAAAAACTTTCCTTTACCAGCCAGTACAATCTCAGGGATATTTCCAGAGC
>OJMH01003565.1_pt1 | contig 11355 bp, 21 predicted proteins | sample 1597111 | NCBI WGS metagenome assembly OJMH01 (sample SAMEA2452115, study PRJEB22498) | human gut metagenome | reverse complement strand
CCTAGAGTGAACAGAGAGAGGAAGTGAAACAGCCACGGCTGACGTCGCAGCACTCGAAACAGCAGTAGGTTACGTAGTGCGTGTGGTGATTCCTCGCGTGCACCTACGTGGAAAGAACGATCTGACCTCACGTCCACGTAACTCGACTTGAACTGTCGGTGCATGGCGGTTCGGTAGTTGCGGACAATGAACAAGCCACACGTTCCGATGAGCTCCTGAGGATTTTGGACTACGCTGGAGAGAGATAAGGGAGCAAACAGGCAATGTCATCCAGGTGCTTGATGATCTTGGCTCCTGTCATCTTTGCCGCCTGCGCGAGGATGGAGGCTTCACAGTTCACAACGATGCTCACTCCTTGCTAGAGAGTATTCGGGGAAGAGAAACGCACCTCCACAAAGAGATCGATTGCATGCTTGCTGACGTTGCTTCCTACCAGAATCACGTCGGGAGAGAGCGTCATGATCTTCTTCACGATGATTTGGATGTGTCTTCGATGCAACCGATCCCTTGTTCCCACTCAACTTCCTGCGAAAGCAACGTTGACAGCGACGCGTACTGGTACTTATTCTTGTAGTACTCGATGGGACACGAAATCAGGAGAATGCGAGGACTCTCGATGCGATGTCGCATTCCCTACGTGTTGCTTTCCGCGCGCTGCCAACCTTGTGTGCGAGGTTCTTCTTGATCATCAAACCGTCGACAAACTCGCTCTGCTCCGGAAGGCCTTCTTCGATCTCGATGATTCTCACAATGCTATCGATCGACTCGTTGCTCTTGCCGTTCCCCTCGCTTTCCTTGTTCGCTTTCGCTGCATCCGCATTCGGACTCGACAGGGACTCCGAACCTGTTTCTCATAACCCACTCTCTCCCTTACCTCCGATCTCCATTCCAGGACGAGAAAAAGGAAGTCGCACATCGTCATCCGTCTCCTCCGTGAGATTGTCGCACACGGCGCGAGAGAGCTTCAGAACAACCGACACCCACTCATCGCTGTTGATCGGAAACAGTCCTGACTCCGAGACCAGCTGCTTCGCCAACGCCTTCAAGTAGAGCGCTACAACAAACGGGTGCAGAATCCGTACCACCGCGACACACCATCTCCTGTCGGAGGAAGAGCTTCTGCTCGTCTTGGAGGGGAGAGGACCGCATGTCGCTGCGAATGTCGGTGATCACCTTGATGATTCCGTCCTGGAATACGCAGCCACTACGGTTCAGAAGAGCACACGGAGAAAACGGTGTCGACTGGGGAGAAAACGTGCAACTGTCCTCTGGGGAAACAACACACGACCAAAACGTACCCAGAATGTCCGCAATCGTGATGTGCGTTTTCTCTTGTCCCTCATCGGGTGAATCCAACGAAATGTCCATGTCATGTGTAACCGAGTTGGTTCTATGCATACTGCGATGGATGGGGGAGTGAATGTCTTGGTCCACCGAGTGAAGAAGTGAACTAGAAAACAGCAGTAGACGCCAAATACGTACTTTCCCGAATGATTCGGCTGATTCTACAGAATGAGAATCCACTTACATTCCCACCTTGATTAGGTTACTGCAGTAATTGCAGATACGGATGCTCCCCGGAAACCCGTACGCGTAGCCCTAGCTATGATGCATCTTTCAAAAGGAAACGTCGTGCAGTTGGCAGCAATCGGAACAGAAAATCTGGCCGCAGATACGACAGTGATGCTTGCGTCTCAATACGGTGAAGCGCTGCTGACAATTGTAGCAAGATGAGCAAACTTCGTCTGGCATCCACAACGACGTGTTGTTGTTAATCTAATAGTCAAATGGCAATAGGCACACAAACCACATCACTCTTTTGGGTGTCCGATTGACCTACCATTGACACATTCTACGTTGTCACTTACGATGATACAACTTTTCAAAGAAGGATAGACCCGATGTCTCTGGTTTCCCATTGGGTTCGGGAAACGATGTGTATTCCTTTGTTTTCTCCGTAGGGACCGTGTCCTCCTTGAGATAGTTCCACATTCCCCAAAAGAATAGTGATCATGGGTAGTCACAACAAAGAAACAAAAAAAAAAAGAGTACACACGATTATGTAGGAAGGCTCATTTTCTTGCCAAACCACTTGCTTCCAATGATACATCATCATCACACCTACCTCAACGCATAGTAATAGAAAAAGTCACAGTACAACGCCGTCTGGACAGTTCCGGCAATCCAGCCAATCCAGTTGCGGTAGTTCTTTTCCGTCATGTATCGCGTAATCCAATTGCAGATGTAGAATGCACGGTACAGACCGAGCAGAACCACATAATTCGATGTCAGGTTCTCAATTTCCTTGTATCGTTGAAGCATGATAATCTGGGGCATAATGCAGACCGCTTCCAGGTAAATCGAGAAACTCCACGTGATCTACCTTATTACGGATCACCCACACATACATCCAGAATCAGATTATCGGTGTGACGATGGAACAACAGAGCAAGAACACCGGCAGGAAGAAGAGCCCACTTTACAACATCGTACGAGTCTCCGTTCTTGTCGTACGTCGTTCGGTACGGACTCACACGCATCATCATGTTTGAAATGTAAAGTGTCAGCGAAATATACAGTACCTTCATGATGGAATTGTAGAGAACAAGTCCGTTCGACAACTTACTGGGATGAAGGACCACCTTATACAAATCCAAGTACCGAGTGATGTAAACAATAAAGTACAGTCCCTGAGTCTTGAAGGAGATACCTACACAGAAAAGGAGACTTATACAACTCACCATAACAAGACTTGGTCTTCTTAATCTTTAAGAGCAGAACGATAAAACTCAGGAGATGGCAGAGATCTCCGAGAATACGGAAGATGTTAAAAATCATTGGATGTAAAGAAAGATGTTCCGATTCATCATGGAATCCCTTGAGAACAGACGCTAAAAGTACCAAATAACCGCGATTGCGCCATTCTGATTTCAACAAACAACAGCATAGAGTACACTAAAACTGTGTCCTTAAGCGTTTACTGCTATCGCTTTGCAACACGACTGTATCCGAGCGTTTCAATGAATCGGTCGAAGACTTGCCTATCTATTAGGGGAATTCTCTTCACTACTTGACAGACTCCGCTCGGAGCTAGTAAACAGAAATGCTGTCTTTCCGATCTATAGTCAATGACACTTTGCGAGTTTACAGATTTGGATGAATTGGAATGTACTGAATTCAGCGAATTGATCATGGAACTGGAGAGAATGCTGGGCGTTTGGGATATACTCTGTCCATCACACCTTTCCTTCTCTCTCACCTTTTGGCGAATCAAATGTCTGTCTTGCGAGCCAGCTCGCTTCAAACTGTTGACTCGGACAAGACTGGAAGGAAGCGATTCGATGCTCGAAGACGACTGAAGGAACGAAGCAACCTCTGGGTTGTCAAATGTCACAACGTCTAAGTGAAACAGAAACCAATTCACGACTGTGAAAATCATTTCGCATCGACCGCGACCGCTCCAACTCCCTCTTCTGCTTTAGACGCTCCTTGAAAGCCTCCATCTCGCGAGCTTCCTCCGGATCAAAGGCATCCTTGTCGCTTTCACTACTCGCCGCCTCCTCTTCTTCCTCTTCCTCTTTCCCTGCCATTTCACCCAGAAGTCGCTCGCGCCGAATCTCCTGGAGATACTGTTCCTCCTCGTTCATCTCTTCGCTCTCGTCCTCGTCTCCATCCAGATCGTTCACCACGGTCCGCTTCCTCTCGCTCTCGTCGTCGGAGTAAGCGTTATAGGCCACTCGGTTGCGCCGCATTTGCCCTGCTTCTCAAATGCCACTCGCATCACTACGATGCATGTAGCTCGCTCCTTCCTTGACTCCCTTCTTTACGAAGGCAATCTGCTCTTGGTCGGCTCGCTCCTTCATGCGTCTGTGCAGCTCCATCACGTCGATGCGTTCCTTGTCCGTCATCGCGCGCTCCACAATGTCGATTCCCTCTGGAACCATCTTTTCCGCCGTCTCCGGCTTGTCATCCCCGTCGTGGTCTAGCGGAACTTCGTCGCCGGATTCTTCAGCCTCGCTGTCGAGCAGTTCGTTATGCTCGTGTTCTACATGTCAAATGGTGTGATACGGATACTGGACTCCTGCATCATCGCCTTGTATCGCGCGTAGTCCTCTGCCGTCGGCTGTTGCTCCTTGTAGTCATTCTCGTCCACTGTCTCTTCATCCTCTTTCTCAAAGAGAGGGTCTTCGGATGATTCGGATTTGGGTTCATTCTGAAGATCTATCTTATCGTTGGTGTGTTCATCCTTCTCATCCTTTTGGTCTTTCTTCTCGTCCTTCTTCTCGCTTGGCATGCTTGTCTTCTTCTCTTTCGCCTTGTTGAATAGATCCATGAGGTTTAGTTTCGGCTTCGATTTGACAAGTTTACCGTCCTTTCCAATTTCGAGGAGTTCACTGCTTTGAGACTGGGCAGAAGTTGATTGGATGACAGGAGAGGTGGGCTTTGCCACTACAGTAGAATTGGATTCCTTCGTTGTCGTGTTCTCATTCGACTCCTTTGCTTTAATGCCATCATCCGGCTTCACTGAATCCTTTTCCGAATAGGAAAGATTGGAATTCTCCAATTCCTTTTGTGCAGTTGCCGACCCCAACGTATCTCCCTTTGCAGACTCCTCTTCCGCATTACTCTCGTCCGCATCATCCACGTTCCATTCCATTTCCTCGTCATCCGACAACCGAGTCAAGGAAGGAATTGGATTCTCCTGTTTCGGAGAACTCTCTTCGTAGATTTCCTCGCTTGGAACCTCCTCGTCGGACTCCTCGCTCACTCCCTTCTCTTCCTCCTCCTCCATCGCCAGTCGCTCCGCTTCCGACTGCTTCATCATCTCGTCCAACTTCTCGTTGATGTCCTTCGCCTTCTTCTCTGTCCATCATCAGCTTATCCCATACATACCCTCGTCGATCGCCTGCTTTCCAACGCCAAACTCTAGCATGTTGCGCAGCTCCTTTCGCTCGCGACGAATACTGCTCGCCGACCGCTCCAATGGAGTCCGTAGCGACCGTGCCACCTCGGTGCTCTTCTCCAACTCCTTCTCCACCGCTACGGGATTCACTGTCGTTCGATCCAGTCGAACGTCTTTCAAACTGGATCGGAATCCCTTTAGACTCGAGGAACCCGTATCCACTTTGTCAATGATCACACAGTCCTACAACTCAATCAGGAAAACAAAAGGAACGTCATCATCGGAGGAAGAATCGCCGGTGACTGTGAGGATCGGCTTCCCTTCAAACATGCCCGTCTTCTCCTTCAAAAAGTTCGTTACTGTATCGGGAACCTTCTCTGTTGCCGGCTCCTTGTCCTTCGCTTCCACCGGCTTCACTTCGACCTCCTCTGTCAGGTCAATCAAGCCCTTCGGCTGGTTCTTCTGCGTTGCCGAATACACATCCTCGACGGTTCGTACCTTTACTGTTGCATTCTGCTTCCCTTTCATCAACTCCAGCTTCTTCATAAATCTGTGACTCACTTCAATCATCCTCCCCCACTTCGATTTGAGTTTACGCGCCTTTTCTTCTGCAGGTTTCTCCGCAGTCTGTTCGGATGTCTGCTGAACCACTCTCTAATGCTCACTCAACCACCATCACCACGACCCCAACGTTTCTCATGATTTGTTGTGTCCTTGCGGCCAAATCACATATTGATACATCTGCAGCTGTGTTGGAGTTGCTACGATCAGAGAATGACAGAATCAACATACACGGATGATTTGTTATTGCTACTCGCAATCACATTATCAGGACTCGGAGTTGATTGCTCATGAAGAACTGGAGGCGTCATTAGGGGAACAGACTCTTCGTTTGATAACGAATTGTTTAGAATAATCGGTTTGGCGACGTCAGGATGCGGAAACGATGAACTACCTCCCAGAATCGGAGAGTCCACAGAATCATCGTCCGATGACAAGGAAACGAGCGATTTCGTATTCTCCTTCACCCAATCCTTCTCAGGGCTCATTCTTTATGCACGACACTGAAAGAGGAGGCAATTCACCCGGCAAAAAGAGTGTCTTCGGGAATCGAACCCAGATCCTCCCAATCGATGCTCATTTGAAAACCCGACCTCTTTCCTTTTCTCACCAAATGGTGTTTTGCTGTGATAATTGTTGGTGTTCGTATCGAGACCCCATCGCGTATCTCGCAGTCCCATTTGTATGAATGAAGTGAGTGAATGATGGATAGGCCGTGGCTCAAATCCTCTATGTTATATACTGCATGTCGTTCCATCTTGTGCTTCCGATCGTGGGAAGTGGACTTCTTGGATCGGGAATCCTCATCACCTTTTATGTCCTTACAATTCTTATTCTCTGGTCCTACTACGAGGCAATGTTCACGGAGCCGGGAATTGTCAGCATGGAGATTGTACATCTCTTTTCATCCTTATCACTGTCAGCTAGAACGCATCGAAAAGGAGGATCCTCAGGCGCCAACATATCGTCGATGCAAGTAATGTCTGGGAAGAAATGCGATGTAGACGCTGTAACTGTATTAAACCCTTTCGGGCCCACCACTGCAGTCGATGCCAAAAGTGTATCCTCAAGATGGACCACCACTGCCCGTTTGATTGTTCCTCGTGTTTGACCTAGTTGGATTAGCAACTGTGTTGGAGCAAGGAATCAGAAACCGTTCATGCTGTTTCTCCTGTATGTCGGACTCGCCGAAGGCATGGCGATCGTGATGACGATCAAGTACTGTATACACTACAAGCGGAGGTTCCAGGTAATGGCAGCAGTTAGCTTCAATGTAGCGATACTTCCACTGGATTCCGATGGAGTATATATTTGAAGGGCTTGCAAACCATCCGAAGGTAGTTGCTTTTATGCAACGATGGCACATTTACTTTCCTCTCTTCGAGAGTCCTTTGAATACCCAGATTTTTGTGTCCATTCAGATGATCTTTTCTGTCATCTTCTGTGTGTTCTGTTTTGTTCTCCTCTACGATCAGCTGAAGAATGTGTGGTATGACCGAACGTACATCGAAGAATCCAATGGACAAGAGTCAGGAAAGAGAGGGTCGTTTTACGCCTCCCTCGTGGAAACCATGGGAGAACCCTTCTGTCTCAACTGGTTCCTTCCCTGTCCCGGAAAGAACATTGAAGCGGTCATTCGGTCACTCAGCATCGAAGTTGTTCAGGTAGAGGACTCTCATGAAAAGAGAGACTGACTTGTTTGTTTGAAACAATCAATACCAACTAGTACATCTACTGCTGTGAACGGTAGTCACAACCAAAGCGAGCGAGAATCCGATCCCACGTATTCGAGACTGATTTCATTTTCTATACCGTTGCAGATTCCTTCACGGTTCCTACCTCCAGACGCTGGTAAAAGGACGAATCCACACTGGTCAACTCAATCACTTCCTGGAGCTTTCGGTTTCTTAGGCTGAACGATTTTCTTGCAATTTCCTACAGTTGCTCCGTCGCCACCTTCAACTGGCGCAGTTCGGTAATCACAGCTTTCCCTTCGTCATCCATTTCGTTTCCAGAGAGAGAAGAGGTCAAGTGTTCCAAAGAAACAAGAAACGTTAAAGCTATAGAACAAATAGTACACGATCCCGTGTACTATTTCCATCTCCTTCGACACATTACAGCTTAGGGAAGAAGGATCCATACATCAGATATCTCTTCTGAAGCTCGAAGGCCGTGCAGGCGATCGAGAAAAGAGGCGCCTGGACGCACATACGAGGAACTGCTCCCTTGTAGAGTCCACGAATACCCTCAGTCTTGAAGATCTTCACGAACATCTGCGAGAACTTGACCTCCAACTTCGCTCCCTTCTCAGCCTGCACACGCGTCTTGATCACATCCATAGGCGTCATCAGACCCGACGCGAAGCATCCAGCCACCATACCAGCCACCAACAGACCACCCAGAGGGATGTTGCCGTGCTCATCCATGTACCAGTTCTGGATCGTAGCATTCAGAGGGAAGAAAATCATCGAGTAGGGAACATCACGCAGCAACGTGATCGTCGATCCCTTGTACATACCCTTCAGACCCAAATCCTTGCACACCGCCCACAGACCGGTGCGCTGCTCCTTTGGCAACGTCGCCTGAACCTGCATACGGATCTTCGTGATTTCCATAGGGTTCGTGGCGATCACCTGACAGAAGCCGGCACCTGCATGTTAATGGGTAGATTCACACCTACTGGCTCCAGCGAGAATTCCGTTGTACCAAGCAACGTCTCCGTTCTCGTCAGCCGTCTGCTCTCTGACGAAATCGTTCACAGCCAGCTTGATGGCCTTCTCCGGAGTCACTCCGATCAGGTTTGCCAAAATACCTCTACCTCTTATCGTTTCACTCCACATCCCACCTGTAAAGACCAGAAGGACCCTCCTCTCTGCAAATGGTCTTAAAGCAGTCCCAAGGACCCTTATACTTCATCGGACCAGTCGTCTGTCTCTACCCATCACACCCTCCTTGCAACATCCACCTGGAGGCGCGTCTTCACCATATCCAAAGGATACACAATGGAAGTACCCACAATTCCAGCAATACCACCAACGATCAGCTTCTGAATAAAAGGGACCTATCCCATCACTCTCCTCCTCCTTCTTCGCACCTTCTTGACCTGCTTCTCAGGCATAGCTTGTTACGAAACGAAACGAGAGATTTCTGAAGGTGGAAACGGGGGCGACGGTCATTGGACCTATTGACCTCCGCCGATTCATGGTAATAACCGCGGCAATCGAGAGAGTTGTGTTTCAAAGGAAGAAGGGAGAGGAGGGGTGGGAAAAGAAGCAGGTGGGTAAGTTATTGGACATGTGGAGGTTGATGGGATTCTATGGATACGTTTTATCAAGTGCAATCGAATTAGTAGAAGCAGATAATCCCTTTCGCATTCTCCTTTCCATCCATCACCAACAATCGCGTCTTCTTATTCTCTTGTGTACAGTTCACTCTCTTCGTTCGATGCCCATTCCATGCATTCAACAAACTGCACTCATTTGAGAAAAAGAAGCAAAAGAAGTCACTCCCTTTTTAATCATGAACCACTGCACGCATCCTACAAACGAGCTGTTCTCAAAACTGGGAGAGTTGAAAAGGTTGTTTCTGTAGGCATTCGATTCCAGTGGAATGATGTGATAGTTTGGACTTCGTAGTTTCAAACACCCTTCAAAGAAGCGAAAAACCCAGAATGGATAATCGTATATTCCATTCGAATCTGCATGATGCATAGTTGACGAGGAGATTCGCAAGAGTCAATTGGAACGGAAACTAGCAAACGGTGAAGCGGCTGCCTTTGGGGAGAAGTACCAGGGTCAGTTCGATCAGGACCTTTACGGAGGAGTGGATAAAGGTAAGAGGTTGTGGGAAGGAAGAATGGGATAGACAAATACAACGAGGAGATCATCGAAGAAGATGAGCTGGAAGCGGACGAGGGCGGAGATTACTCTGGGCTGTAGAACTGGAGAGAAGGTGTGATGGTGTAGTCATCCAGCAACGATAAACCGCAAACGCAAGGAAGAGGCGGACCAGCGTGAAAACGAGATGGAAGACATGCGTCAGCGCGGAGGAAGCGGACTAGTGAACACGCGCATTGCCGATCGCGAGAGCGACTACCAGCGTCAGCGAATCAAGCGTATGCTCTCTCCCGAGGTGACTTTACCCTTCTCTCCTCATGCGCAGCGTAGCGACCCGTACAAAGACAGCGAGCCTGTTCGCGGGTACAAGGAGGTGATGAAGGAGAAGCTTCTGGACGAGGAGGAGAGTCGCGTGTACAAGCAGATTCTGGAGAAGCAGCAGGAGGAGGAAGAGCGTCAGAGCCAGAAGCGGGCGAGCGAGGCGGAGACCTCGAAGTGGGACGCTCCGACGCCCAGTACTTTGCTTGTGTCATTTCTGAGGTAGCCCGTGGCTCGGAGCCGACCGACACGCCGTCGCGCAGCAAGTGGGGAGAGACTCCCTCGCGCGGGAAGTGGGACCAGGGCGAGAAGACGATCGGGGACACGCCGGGTGCGAAGCGGTCGCGGTGGGACGAGACGCCGGTGAGCCGCGCGTTCGGGAGCAGCACGCCGGGCTCGGCAACACCGGGCGGTCCGATGACGCTGTGGCAGCAGGAGATGGCGTGGCGCAACCGGCCGCTGACGGACGAGGAGCTGGACCAGCTGCTGCCGGGAGGTTACCGCATCGTGGTTCCGCCAGAGAGCTACGTAGCGATGGGGGGTGCGTGACAAGTAGAAGCCGAAGGTGCAGCGCAACCACAACCTGATGGCGACGCCGACGCCGATGGCGACGCCGGGGTTCAATCTGGGCGACACGCCGACGCGCGAGGTGTACGGTGTGATGACGCCGGGTAGGCGTGAGGGGTGGATGTGAGAGACAGTGGTGCAGGAGGTGCCACTGTTCGCGCACGACCAGCAGCAGTTTGCCGACCTGCTGAAGGACGTGGACGAGGCGAACATGACGAAGGAGGAGGCGCGCGACCGCAAGATCATGATTCTGCTGCTGCGCATCAAAAACGGCAACCCGCTGCAGCGCAAGGGCGCGTTGCGACAGATCACGGAGAGTGCCGTGAGTTTCGGCGCCGGTCCGCTGTTCAACCGGTGAGTGAGGGAAGAGAGTGTGACCGTAGCATTCTGCCGCTGCTGGTGAGCACGGAGCTGGAGGACCAGGAGCGTCACCTGCTGGTGAAGGTGGTGAACCGCGTGCTGTTCAAGCTGGACTCGCTGGTGCGGCCGTTCGTGCACAAGATCCTGGTGGTGGTGGAGCCGATGCTGATCGACGCCGACTACTACGCGCGCGTGGAGGGCCGCGAGGTGGTTTCCAACCTGGCGAAGGCGGCGGGTCTGGCGTACATGATTTCATCGATGCGCGAGGACCTGGACAGCCAGGACGAGTACGTGCGCAATGCCACGGCGGCGGCCTTCTCGGTGGTGGCGTCGGCGCTGGGCATTCCGGCAATGATTCCCTTCCTGAAGGCCGTGTGTCGCAGCAAGAAGAGCTGGCTGGCGCGGCACACGGGCATCAAGATCGTGAAGCGCATCGCGGAACTGATGGGCTGCGCGGTGCTGCCGCACCTGCGTCACCTGGTGGAGTGCGTGAAGGACGGAATCACCGACGAGCAGCCGAAGGTGCGCACGATCACGGCACTGGCGCTGGCGGCGCTGGCGGAGGCGTCGTTCCCCTACGGCATCGAGTCGTTCGACTGCGTGCTGGCGCCGCTGTGGTCGTCGGTGAAGGTGCTGCGCGGCAAGTCGCTGGCGGCGGTGCTGAAGGCGGTGGGCTTCATCATTCCGCTGATGGACGAGACGCGTGCGGGCCGGTACATCGACGACGTGATGTACATTCTGGTGCGCGAGTTCAGCACGCCGGACGAGGAGATGCGGAAGATCGTGATCAAGGTAGTGAAGCAGTGCGTG
>OJMH01003557.1_pt1 | contig 11384 bp, 11 predicted proteins | sample 1597111 | NCBI WGS metagenome assembly OJMH01 (sample SAMEA2452115, study PRJEB22498) | human gut metagenome | reverse complement strand
CAATAAAGGATGACAGTGCGGTCGCTGTAAAAACAGCTCCTCTGTCCATGCCGGACGCTTCCAGAATATTTGGGTTAACAGCCAGAATGTAAGCCATTGTCATGAAAGTAGTGATACCAGCCATAACTTCTGTTTTTACGTCTGTGTGGTTTTCTTTGAGATGAAACATTTTGTCAAGGTTCATAATCTTTCCCCCTTTTGAATTTAAAATTGCCGTCGGGCTCTGTATTTCCTGCAGTTACAGAATCTTTCTTCCGGCTACATATTTTGCGGTAATATTGCGGTCATCGGAAAGGTAGATCAGTCTTTCGAGTCTGTCCTTCGGAGAGAGCTTCAGTGGAGTTGGAATAGTGCTGTCATTAAGCACAACCGCATCAAATTCATACCCCTCCTTAAAGCTTCCCACCTTTCCAAAGAAGGAACCGCCTCCTTCTGTTCCCATATAAAAGGCTTCTTCAACAGTGAGCGGCTTCATAGAAGAATCAACCAGCCGCCAGTACAGCTTGGAAACCTGAATAGCATCAGCCATGGCACGCAGAATAGAAACGGAAGTTCCACCTGCAATGTCAGAGCCCAGTCCGATGTGTAAGCCTTCGTCCAGATAACGTCTCGCAGGAGAGATACCTGAGGCGAGATTTGTGTTGGACTGCGGACAATGAGCAATATAAACGCCTTGCTTTTTCATAAGGGCAATTTCTTCATCCGAAGAATGAACACAATGAGCCATAATCGTCGGACAGTCACCGCCGAAAAGATCAAACTGGCTATATGCTTCTCCATAAAAATGTGTATTCGGGCAAAGCTCCTTCACCCAGGCAATTTCACCGAAATTCTCAGAAAGGTGAGACTGCATCGGCAGGTGATATCTCTTCTGAATCTCCGAAAGCTTCTCCATCAGCTCATCAGAACAGGATGGAGTAAATCTCGGAGTAAGGATCGGCTTTACATTTTCAAATTTATCAAGCGTATCCTTAATCCACTGAACCGTAGCATCAGCAGAAGCCTGAGCACTCTCTTCCTGCAGCTGCGGAGAACCATTACGGTCCATATTTACCTTGCCGACCATAGCCTTTATTCCGGTTTTATCCAGTTGTTCCATCAGGATCTCGGTAGCAGGGACATGCAGAGTTCCGAAAATACATGCTCTTGTATTCGGGCTCTTCTTCATATCCTCAGCGAAAACAGAATAAGCCTCTTTTGCAAACTCCGTATCTTCATAACGCGCTTCCTGCGGAAAAGTATAAGTATTCAGCCAGTCCAGCAGCTCAAGATCCATACCCGAGGCACGAAACGTATACTGCGGAGCATGAAGATGCAGATCAGTCAGTCCCGGAATGATCAGCTCATCGCCAAAATCTGTGCATGAGATTCCTGCAAATTTCTCAGGAAGCTCATCAAACACCCCTGCACATCGCCCATCTTCACATACTAAATATCCATTTTCAGTGATGGAAAGTTCTGTCAGAGAATTACTGTAGCAAATCGTTCCCTTTAAAACAAAAGTCCGTTCGTTCATAATCATACCTCCTCTTTGTGGTTAAGGAAAGGCAAAAAAAATCTACCGATGCTGCCTTTACCTCATTCTTTCTCCCTGGGGAGAGAACTTATAGACAACTATTACGGTAGTTGGTAGAAACGTCCAACCGATTATGGACATATATAAGTTTACTTATATTGTTTATAAAATGATTATAAAATATTTGCAGTTAACTGTCAATTCCTTTCTGCGATTTAATTTAATATTCTTTTTGCATTGCTATTTGATAATTCATAGTCTATAAAGCATTTTACAGGCAGAATTTATATAAAGTATATGATATCCCATGTGAACTTATACAATCTCTTTCATATTTAAAGTCTTTCTTATTCATGTAGGCTTTTAACATGCGAATTGATACGATATTTTCCACCTTCCAATTACCAGCTTAGAAAAATATTTTATCTGCTATGCATTTGCAGGCATCTTAGAGATTCTTAGTCCTCTTAAATCTTCTCATGCTTTTAGCAGATTTCAGATGACTTAGAATCTCTTAGATGCCGAAACCGCATAGCAGATAAAATATTTTTCTAAGCGTCCGTTTTTGGGGAAAATATGATATAATACTCTCCAATATCAAAAAGAAAGGAAAAACAAACATGCAGCTAGACAAAGAAAACATGAAAAAAATCCGATGGCTCATCGCATTCGCAATTCTCTTATACCTGGGTGTCCAGAACCTGCACATAGTCATCAGCACTGTCAGAGTTCTGCTTGGCTTTCTCTTTCCGTTCATCATTGGCTTTGGAATCGCTTTTATCCTCAATATTCCAATGAAATTCATAGAACATCATCTGTTCGGAAAAGCCTTGAAACAAGAGAAAAAAACAGTACAAAAACTGGCAAGGCCGGTCAGCCTGGTGCTTTCTATCTGCTTTGTGATCTGTATAATCGTGATCGTTATGCTGGTAGTAGTACCGGAACTGGGGGCAACATTCGTAAACATAGCGAAAAAGATAGAAGAAAATATTCCGGTTTTCCAGAAATGGATCGACAATGTATTCGGAAACAATCCGGAAGTTGTGAAATGGGCGCAGTCTCTTGACATTGAGCCGGGAAAAATAATCGATTCTGTACTCGGCGTACTGAAGAACGGAGTCAATAACATTGTTTCCTCCACAGTGTCCATCACCATAGGACTTCTGACTACTGCAATGAATGTATCCATTGGCTTTGTATTCGCCTGCTACGTCCTTTTGCAGAAAGAAAAGCTCCTGCAGCAGATAAAAAAAGCAATGTACGCAATGTTCCCGGAAAAACCGGTCAGATATCTGGCACATGTATGGAATCTGGCAAACAGGATTTTTTCCAGCTTTATTACCGGACAGTGTATCGAAGCTGTGATTCTTGGAAGTATGTTCTTTGTATCCATGACAATCCTGCATTTTCCATATGCAATGCTGGTGGGTGTCCTGATTTCATTTACAGCATTGATCCCGCTGTTTGGCGGAATTATCGGATGTTGGGTAGCATTTTTTCTGATCCTTATGATAAGTCCTGTAAAAGCAGTTCTGTTTCTGGGACTTTTCCTTATCCTGCAGCAGATAGAAGGAAACCTGATCTATCCTCATGTGGTAGGTGGTTCTGTCGGGCTTCCATCCATCTGGGTACTGGTAGCTGTAACACTTGGCGGCAGTCTGATGGGAATTGCGGGAATGCTGATCTTCATTCCGACAGTATCTGTGATCTATACACTTTTCAGAGAGTGGGTATATGCCCGTCTTGAGAAAAAACAGCTTGTTTTATGACGAAATGATTCGTGATGTGTAGAAAGATGTATTATTGTCCGGATAAACTTGGTAACAAATTTGTAAAAGGACTGTAAATCAGTGTAAGGTCTCTGTAATTGTAATTAATTCGATATTTCTGTATTATAGTGATATCTGGTTAAAAATGGAAGGAGATCTTAAGATGGACATCTTAAAAGGTAAACGTTATGATATTATGAATGTGCTTTGGGAAGAGGGAAGACCATTGTCTGCTTTTGAGATCAATGACATTGCACCGGAACTGAAAATGCCGACAGTAAGAAGATGCCTGGAGCTTCTTTTGAAAGAGAACCTGATCCAGGTTGCGGGAACTTCAATGAACGGCAAGGTGTATGCAAGAAATTATACCCCTCTTCTTTCAAGAGAGGATTATTTAAAGGGAAATGCCAAAAGCAGAAAGATTAATCCGGTGGAAATGATGAATGCGCTTCTGGAATCTGATGGGATTACAGTGGAAGAACTGGAAAAACTTCAGGAGCTTATCGATAAGAAACGTGCGGAACTGGAAAGCAGATAATCATAAACATAGCAGATAAAAACGGACATGGCCATCTGGCTGTGTCTTTTTTGTGCCATTTTTTACAGAATTGCAATACTGTATCAGGTAATAAAAACAGCCAGATGAATAAAGTGTCCATCTGGCTGAAGCTGTTATCAATTAATTATTTCTTGTTCTGCTCAACTTCTTTTAACATCATAGCGCGAACTTTCAGTGGAAGTCCGAACAGTGTGATGAATCCATCTGCATCGTGGTGGTCATAGAGGTCACCTGTTGTGAAAGATGCAAGAGATTCATTGTACAGGCTGTATGGAGAGGTTGTACCGGCTTTGATGATATTGCCTTTGTACAGCTTGAATTTCACTTCACCTGTTACATATTTCTGTGTGGATTCAACGAATGCCTGGATTGCCTCGCGAAGTGGTGTATACCATTTTCCTTCGTAAACAACCTGAGCGAACTGGCTACCAAGTTTCTTCTTGGTTTCCATTGTCTCGCGGTCAAGTGTAAGTTCTTCGAGCTGTTCATGAGCTGCCATCAGGATGGTTCCGCCAGGAGTCTCATATACGCCACGTGATTTCATACCAACAACACGGTTTTCAACGATATCAACGATACCGATACCGTTCTCGCCGCCTAATTTGTTAAGCTCAGTGATGATCTCGGAAACTTTCATTTCTTTGCCGTTTAATGTTTTCGGAACACCCTGCTCGAATGTCATGGTAACTTCTGTTTCTTTATCAGGGGCTTTCTCAGGTGTAACACCTAAAACAAGCATATTGTCATAATTTGGAGCCTGGGAAGGATCTTCCAGTTCCAGACCTTCATGGCTGATATGCCATAAGTTTCTGTCACGGCTGTAGCTGTGGCTTGCATCGAATGGAAGGTCGATTCCATGAGCTTTACAGAATGCAATTTCATCTTCACGTGACTGCATGGTCCATTTGTCTGTCATACGCCATGGAGCGATGATCTTGATGTCAGGAGCAAGAGCCTTGATGCCGAGTTCGAAACGGATCTGGTCATTACCTTTACCTGTAGCACCGTGGCAGATAGCAACTGCGCCTTCTTTACGTGCGATCTCAACTAATTTCTTAGCGATTGCCGGACGGGCCATAGATGTACCAAGGAGATATTTGTGTTCGTATACAGCACCTGCCTGTACACATGGAACGATGAAGTCATCACAGAATTCATCTACGATATCTTCGATATATAATTTGGAAGCACCGGAAAGCTTTGCTCTTTCATCCAGTCCGTCCAGTTCGTTTCCCTGACCGCAGTTTACGCAGCAGCAGACAACATCGTAATCAAATGTTTCTTTTAACCATGGGATTAAGGCTGTGGTATCAAGACCGCCTGAGTATGCTAAAACGACTTTTTCTTTCATGATTGTATTCCTCCTGAAATTGGATTTTATTATTTTCCTGATTTGTAAAAATTTCCTGAGATATCCGTTTGCCGAAAGTAAATGAATAGGTCGGGAGTTCAGCGCATTATTTTTGAATAAATGCGGTAATTTCTGATTGAAATTTTTGAATAAATATTCAATGCGGAACAAGATGATTTCGTGTGATTCCGCTTAACAAGTGATAATATACACCTTTTTTTATAAATATGCAATAGAAAAATGCAAAAAAGTTTTATCTGTTTTTGCATAAATATGCAACATAATATAGGAAAAGACAGGGGGAAATTCGTGAAGCAAAATAGAATCCATGTAAAAACATTGAAAAATGACTATTGCATATTATGCAGGTAAGATGTATAATTAGTCCATCACTCTGATAGAGTAAAGTTTTACTATGAAATGAAGATCGCCGGATGAGGCGAAGATGGAGGAAATTATTATGATTAAAGCAGGAATTATCGGTGCCACAGGATATGCAGGTAACGAGATCGTGAGACTGCTTCTGGGACATAAAGATGTGGAAGTTGCGTGGTATGGTTCAAGAAGTTACATTGACCAGAAATATGCAGATGTTTATCAGAACTTTTTTAAACTGGTAGATGCGAAATGTATGGATGATAATATGGAAGCATTAGCTGATGAAGTGGATGTGATTTTTACAGCTACTCCTCAGGGACTCTGTGCTTCTTTAATTAATGAAGGAATTCTTTCCAAGGCGAAAGTTATTGACCTGAGTGCGGATTTCCGTATTAAAGATGTGAAGAAATATGAGAAATGGTATGGGATTGAGCATAAGGCTCCGCAGTTTATTGATGAGGCGGTTTATGGTTTATGTGAGATCAACCGTGAGGAGATTAAGAAAGCTAGACTGATTGCGAATCCGGGATGTTATCCCACATGTTCCACCCTTTCTATTTATCCGCTGATCAAAGAGGGGCTGATCGATCCGTCTACGATTATCATTGATGCGAAGTCCGGTACTTCAGGAGCAGGACGTGGAGCCAAGGTTGCCAATCTGTTCTGCGAAGTGAATGAGAATATCAAGGCCTATGGTGTTGCAAATCACAGACATACACCTGAGATTGAGGATCAGCTTGGTTATGCGTGTGGCAAGGAGGTGCTGATTAATTTTACACCTCATCTGATTCCGATGAATCGTGGTATTCTGGTGACTGCCTATGCTTCTCTGACTAAGGATGTTTCTTATGAAGAAGTGAAGGCGATTTATGATAAGTATTATGAGAATGAGACTTTTGTCCGTGTACTTGACAAGGATGTGTGTCCGCAGACGAAGTGCGTGGAGGGAAGTAATTATGTGGATGTGAACTTTAAGATTGATCCGAGAACTCACAGAGTTATTATGATGGGGGCTATGGATAATCTGGTGAAAGGTGCTGCGGGACAGGCTGTGCAGAATATGAATCTGATGTTTGGATTTAAGGAGGCTGAGGGACTACTGCAGGTGCCGATGTGTCCGTAAGTTAGAGGGAAAAAGGGGGACGCTCCGGAAATTATTTGGTTTTGAACGCGGTTTCGGGGCTTACTAACTCTAAGAGTTACTACAGCCCCTGCAAATGCGTTCAAAACCAAATAATTTCCGGAGCTGACTTTTCAGGACGGAAGAGATGTGGATGTCTGACGGACGTGACTGCGCAGGGGAGTTGCGGCAGTCGCTGAGCGTGGAGGATGTGGACGGGAAACAAGATAGTTTGTCTTATTATATAGAAAGGATTGAGGTTTTATGAAGATTATAGATGGCGGCGTTACGGCGGCTAAGGGATTTAAGGCAGCGGCGGCTGCGGCTGAGATTAAGTATAAGGGCAGAACGGATATGGCTATGGTTTACAGTGAGGTGCCATGTGTAGCTGCGGGGACTTTTACTACCAATGTGGTGAAGGCTGCGCCTGTTAAATGGGATCAGGATATTGTTTATAATCATCCGTCTGCACAGGTGGTGATCTGTAACAGTGGTATTGCCAATGCATGTACTGGTGCAGAAGGTTATGGTTATTGTAAGGAGACTGCAGATGCGGCTGCTGAGATTCTTGGGGTGGCTGCTGACAGTGTGCTGGTTGCTTCTACAGGTGTGATTGGCATGCAGGTTCCGATTGACCGTATTAAGAATGGTGTGAAGATGATGGCACCGAAGCTGGATGGTTCTCTGGAGGCTGGTACTGAGGCGGCGAAGGCGATCATGACTACTGATACCAAAAAGAAAGAGGTTGCTGTTCAGATTGAGATTGGCGGTAAGACGGTTACTGTTGGTGGTATGTGTAAGGGTTCCGGTATGATCCATCCGAATATGTGTACCATGCTTGGTTTTGTTACTACTGATGTGAAGATTTCCAAAAAGATGCTGCAGGAAGCGTTAAGTGAGGATGTTAAGGATACTTACAATATGGTTTCTGTTGATGGAGATACTTCTACCAATGATACAGTTCTTCTTCTGGCCAATGGTCTGGCTGAGAATCCGGAGATCACTGAGAAGGGTGAGGATTACCAGACTTTTAAGGCTGCACTGAATTATATCAATACTACTCTGGCAAAGAAGATTGCAGGTGATGGTGAAGGTGCGACTGCATTGTTTGAGGTTAAGATCATTGGTGCAGAGTCTAAGGAACAGGCAGTTACACTGAGTAAGTCTGTTGTTACTTCTTCTCTGACAAAGGCGGCTATCTACGGACATGATGCAAACTGGGGAAGAATCCTGTGTGCTATGGGATATTCCGGTGCGAAGTTTGATCCTGAGAAGGTGGATCTGTTCTTTGAGAGTAAGGCTGGTAAGATTCAGATCATCGAGAATGGTGTGGCTGTGGATTACAGTGAAGAAGAGGCGACGAAAATTCTTTCTGAGGAAGCCGTCACAGCGATCGCTGATGTGAAGATGGGTGATGCCACAGCAACTGCATGGGGCTGTGACCTGACTTATGATTATATAAAAATCAATGCAGATTACCGTTCATAACAAAATTCTGTGAATAAGGGTGATTTTAACCGAATCAGGTAAGTCTCCTGCTTTAATTGCGAAAAGCAATAAGCAGGGATGGAGACCAGACATTGACTGGAAAAAGGAGAGAATAATGGTTAATCAGAAATATTTAGATAAAGCGGAGGTGCTGATCGAGGCGCTTCCTTATATTCAGAGATTTAATCGTAAGATTGTGGTTGTAAAGTACGGCGGAAGTGCCATGCTGGATGATGAACTGAAGAAGAATGTGATCAAGGATGTTGTTCTTCTGAAACTGGTTGGTTTTAAACCGATCATCGTTCATGGCGGCGGTAAGGAAATCAGCCGCTGGGTTGGCAAGGTAGGTATGGAGCCGAAATTTATTAACGGTCTTCGTGTTACAGATAAAGATACTATGGAGATTGCAGAGATGGTTCTTGCGAAGGTGAATAAGGAACTGGTTGCCATGGTGGAATCTCTTGGTGTAAATGCTGTTGGTATCAGTGGTAAAGACGGTGGTCTGCTGAAATGCCGCAAGAAACAGACAGAGGGTGGAGACATCGGATTTGTTGGTGAAGTTACAAAGGTTGAGCCGAAGATTCTGGAGGATCTTCTGGAGAAAGATTTCCTGCCGATCATTTTCCCGGTAGGTTATGACGATGAGTTCGCTACTTATAATATTAATGCGGATGATGCGGCATGTGCCATTGCAGAGGCTGTTCATGCTGAGAAGCTTGCATTCCTTTCTGATATTGAAGGCGTTTATAAAGACAAAGATGATCCGTCCAGCCTGATCTCTGAACTTCATGTAGATGAAGCACAGAAACTGATCGATGACGGTTATGTAGGCGGAGGTATGATTCCGAAGCTGAAAAACTGTATTGATGCCATTGAAGAAGGCGTTAACAGAGTCCATATCCTTGACGGAAGAATTCCTCACAGCTTACTGCTGGAGATCTTTACAAACAAAGGTATTGGTACTGCGATTCTGAGAGAAGACGGGGAGAAATATTACAATGAACATGAATGAACAGATGAAGGAATCCGAAGAGAGTATCCTTCACACTTATAATCGTTTTCCTGTTGTTTTTGAAAAGGGACAGGGATGTTATTTATATGATTCCGAGGGAAAGGAATATCTGGATTTTGCAGCAGGTATTGCTGTAAATTCTCTGGGATATCACTATCCGGGATATGATGAAGCATTAAAAGATCAGATTGATAAGCTGATGCATATTTCCAACTTATATTACAATGAGCCGATCATCGAAGCAGGTGCGAAGCTGGTAAAGGCAAGTAAAATGAGCAAGGCATTCTTTACCAACAGTGGTACAGAAGCAATCGAAGGTGCTTTAAAAGCAGCTAAGAAATATGCATATGTACGTGACGGACATGCAGATCATGAGATCATTGCCATGAACCATTCCTTCCATGGAAGAAGTATCGGAGCACTTTCCGTGACAGGAACTGCTCATTACAGAGAGCCCTTTGAGCCTCTGATGGGTGGTGTGAAGTTTGCAGATTTCAATAACCTTGAGAGCGTAAAGGCTCAGATCACAGATAAGACCTGCGCAATTATCACTGAGGTTGTTCAGGGTGAGGGTGGTATCTATCCGGCGAAGAAGGAATTTCTGGAAGGTCTGCGTCAGATCTGTGATGAGAAAGATATTATGCTGATCTTCGATGAGATTCAGTGCGGTATGGGAAGAACCGGACATTATTTTGCATGGCAGGCATACGGTGTACAGCCGGATATTATGACAAGTGCCAAGGCTCTTGGGTGTGGTGTGCCGGTAGGTGCGTTTGTATTGAATGAGAAAGCTGCCAAAGCTTCTCTGGAGCCAGGTGATCATGGTACAACTTATGGTGGAAACCCGTTTGTATGTGCTGCAGTCAGCAAAGTATTTGACATTTATGAGAATGATAAGATCATTGAACATGTACAGGAAATGACTCCATATCTGGAACAGAAACTGGATGAAATTGTTGCAAAACATGAATGCGCTGCAACAAGACGAGGCATGGGCTTCATGCAGGGAATCGTGATCCAGGGCCGCCCGGTTGGTGAAGTTGTAAAGGCTGCGCTGGCAAAAGGACTATTGGTGATCTCTGCAGGCAGTGATGTACTTAGAATCGTACCTCCGCTTGTGATCACAAAAGAACACATTGATAAGATGGCTGCAATTCTGGATGAGTGCATGGAATAATTTTGGTAGTTGAATTAATAAAATAGTGGAAAATCTCGAAGGTTGTTGCGTTTTGCAATGGCCTTCTTTTTTTACAGGAGATATAATTGATATACAATACAGGAATATATGGATGAATTTTAGATATACATTTTCAAGCTTTATTAAACAAACTTCACTTGTTGTTTTGGGAACAAGTTTAAATGGACGATATATTGACAGGGTGATGATAGATGAAGATTTTTGATAGTCCTAAAACTAAATGGGTAATCATATGGAGCATTTGGGTGTTTGCTGTTATTTATAGTTTTTATATTTCAAATTACAATTATTTCACATGTCATAATAAAAAAAATACTTTACAGGAAATAACAGCAGTAACAGACCGAGGAATTACAAACAAATACGGTGCGAATTTTTCAAAATTTCATGTTGCTGTATCATTTAAATATAAGGATAAGCATTATCATGTCAATATTCCGAAGGATTTCAGGGATTATTCTACTGAAAACATTAAAGTTTATATTTATGAACCGTTGGATTTATCTGGAACTATTAAAATTGTAAGAAGTAAAATAGTTATTCCCTTTATATGGGGGGATTTATTTATAATTGGTATTCTATTAATAAGAGCTGTCCAGATAGAGAAAAAAAGAATAATAGGAACATAATCCTTTTTGGCTTGGCAGATTGATTTTGTAGGGTTACGATATACATTGGTAACATTATACAGACACTATGAGGTATTGCTTTTCATTGTAGATAATAAATTTGGCGCCGCTGATATTCTGAAAGAAGATAAGACCGGTGATGATGATTACAGAATCGAGTATTTTCGTGTAAATATTGTTGAGAAAAAAGTGGTGAATTAGATTAAGCAGGTACTTGAACAGGTACCTGCTTAATTTCTATATCCTTGCTCTAAAATACGAAAAACACAACTGTTGTTCAGATAGTTACTTATAGCTTGAAGAAGATATCTATAGCAATCCTCGTAAATAATGCATTTAAGACAGTTCAGCAGAGTGCGAAAGA
>OJMH01003556.1_pt1 | contig 11385 bp, 8 predicted proteins | sample 1597111 | NCBI WGS metagenome assembly OJMH01 (sample SAMEA2452115, study PRJEB22498) | human gut metagenome | reverse complement strand
TCATAATCTTGTATTTGATTAAAAATAAGAGGATTTAATAATGAGGTTTTGATTAGTAAAGTAGAAATGTCATTAATTAATTCTTCATTAAGAGATAAATCATTAATTTTATCTTTTATATTAAATTGATAGATGCTTTCTAAAAACATATTTTTTATTAATGGATGATTAATATTTTTAATTAAAAATTTAAAGTTTTCTTCATTAGTAAAATCTAAATGACTTAATAAAATAAATTCTGTTTCTTGTGAACTATTATTAAAGGCTTTTCTTATAATTTGTTGATAATTATTTAAATTTCGTAAAGCAATTAAACAAAATGGAGCTAAGCATGGATATATTAAAAAAGATTCAACAATTTTATATAAACGAACAAAATCTTTTTCATAATCAAAGAAATCTAAGCAGGTTAAAGCAAAACAAAAACAATTAATTTCTTTTGTTTGGGTAAGTAAAGTTAAAACAAAATTAGTAATATATGGATAATTATCAAAATTAGCAATAATTTTTTTTCGGTAAATTTCTACTAAATCAAGAATATTATTATGTCTAGAAAAAAAACTTTCAAAATCAGTTAAACATTCTGTAACTTGTTTATATGATTCTAAAATATTGTTATGTTTATCAATTAATTGTTCAAATATTTTTTTATCGTTATTTGCAATACTAGATTTATATGATTTTCTTGGAAAAGAATAATTTTCTTTTTGTTTAAAAATATAAAATAAACTTTGGTCATTTTCATCTGGATAATCGATGAAAAAATCCACTAGAGTGGTATTTTGTTGAGGAACAAAGTTATAGTATACATTATGATGCAAAAAAGAATATTCATTTGTATCTTTTAAAACATAAAGAGATTGGAAAGCACAAAAAATATTGGTAGTTAAAACTTTCATTGTTTCAATAAAATCGAGATCGTTATTATTGTATTTAACAAAATTGGCTAAGAAAATTGCTAAATATAATCCATTAAAAGAATAACTTTCTTTAATAGTGTAACAAATGAAACTTTGAAAAAAATTTTTTGAGGCAATTAAAGTTATTTCATTAGAAAACTCGCTCATATTATTTAAGTCAAAATATTTAGCGTATTCTTCCCATTCATCAATTTGTATATTTTTATTTTCATCTAAATAGTTAACTATATTTTTAAAAATGTTTTTTAATTTTGTCTTAGTTCCTACAAGAGGAGTTTGATTTTTATAAGTATCATATCTTTGTATTAATTCGTTATTTGCTTCTTGGTTATTAAGACGAATCAAAGAAAAAATTGATAGTTTTATCATATTTATCACCACTTGGTAATTATATATTAAATATAAGTTTTCAACATCCATTTTCTTAATTATTTAATATTTTCTTTAAAAGAAATAAAGTATATGGTATTATTAAGCATTATAAAGGAGAAAAAACATTATTTTATGGACGATGGTCTTCCGTGTATTATTATATTGATTTGTGTTATCTTTTCTGCGTTCTTTTCTGCTACAGAAACAGCGTATACTTCTAGTAATCGAATAAAATTAAAAACTCAAGCTGATGATGGAGATAAAAAAGCTGAACAAACTTTGTTAACTCTTGAAAAATATGATCGTTTAATTTCTACAATTCTCATAGGAAATAATATTGTTAATATTGCTGCATCTTCTATTGCAACAGTTCTTTTTACTAACTGGTTTAGTGGTAATGGCTCATGGATTTCTACAATTGTTATGACTATTATTATATTAATTTTTGGTGAAGTTATACCTAAAAATTTTGGTAAAAATCATGCTGAATCAGTGGCTAAATTTGTTAATCCATTTGTTAAATTTTTAATTTATTTATTTTTACCTTTATCTTTTGTTTTAGGACAAATATCTAAACTGTTTAATCGTTTATTTAAATCAAAAGATCAAGATGGTTTAAATGAAGATGATTTGTTAACAATTATTGATGAAATTGAAGAAGAAGGAAAAATTAAACCTTATGAAAAAGATTTAATTTCTTCGGCTATTAAATTTGATGATATTGATGTTAAAGATATTGTTACACCAAGAAAAGACATAATAGGTATAGATTTGACAATGACAATTGAAGAAATAAGAAAAACTTTTGAAGATTCTAAATTTACAAGAATTCCTGTTTATGAAGGAACAATTGATAATATTATAGGTATTTTACATGAAAAAGATTTTTATTCTTATTTGATAAAAAATGGTGAAGAAACTTTTAAATTAAAAAAAGTTATGCAACCAGTTAATTTTGTTTCTCAAGAAACTAAAATTTCTATTGCTTTTAAAATGTTTAAAGATAAAAGAGTTCATATGGCTATTGTTTTAGATCAATTTGATTCCACTTTAGGACTTATTACTATGGAAGATATTATTGAAGAATTAGTCGGTGAAATTTTTGATGAAACTGATGAAATATTTGAAGAAACTAAAAAAATTGATGATGATCATTATGTTGCTTCTGGAAAAGAAATTGTTCATGATGCATTTGATATTATTGGAATTCAAATTGACGATGAAGAAGATTTTGATTTGAATCAAACAATTAATTCTTGGTTATGTAAAGAATTTGGTAGAATTCCTATGTCTGGAGATAATTTTATTTTTATGGATGAATGGAAAGTAAGTGTTAAATCCGCTACAAGAAAAGGCGCTAAGGAGGTTGAATTTTCTAAGCAATGAAAACGCCACTAGCCAATTTAATTAGACCAACCGATTTTGATGAAGTAGTTGGTCAAAAAAAATTAATAGGTAAGAATGGTCTAATTAGGAGGATTATTGAAAATAATAAAGATATTCCTAATATGATTTTGTATGGTCCATCTGGAACAGGTAAGACAACAATTGCTAATATTATTGCTAATAAAATCAATAAAAAAATTTATTTTTTAAATGCTACAACTGCTTCAAAAAAAGATATTGATGAAGTGATTATGGATATCAACAAAATTGATTCACAAAATGGTATTTTATTATATTTAGATGAAATTCAATATTTTTCTAAAAAACAACAACAAACTTTACTTCAATTTATTGAGCAAGGAGATATTACTTTAATTGCTTCTACAACTGAAAATCCGTATTTTTATGTCTATAATGCAATTATTTCTCGTTGTATTATTTTTGAATTTAATCCTGTTGAAACTATAGAAGTTGAAAAAGCATTACATAGAGCTATAAAAAAATTTGAAGAAAGAAATAATTGTCATGTTGATTTTGAAAAAGGAATCACTCATTATTTAGCGTCAACTTCAGGTGGTGATGTTAGAAAAGCTATTAATGGTTTAGAAATTTTGCTTGGAGTATCTGATATTATTTCAAATACTTATAAATTAAGTTTAGAATCAGCTAAAGAATTAATTATTTCACCTATTCATTATGATAAAGATGGTGATGATCATTATGATTTATTGTCAGCTTTTCAAAAATCTATTAGAGGTTCTGATCCTGATGCAAGCATTTTTTATTTAGCTAAATTACTTGCTTGTAAAGATTTAATTTCACCTTGTAGAAGATTACTTGTCATTGCTAGTGAAGATATTGGTTTAGCTTATCCTCAAGCAGGGGCAATTGTTAAATCGCTTGTAGATTCTGCTTTGCAACTTGGTTTACCAGAAGCAAGAATTCCTTTAGCGGAAGCGGCTTTATTTTTAGCTACTGCTCCTAAATCAAATTCAGCAATAAGTGCTATTGATTTAGCTTTAGAAGATATCAATAATGGCTTAGGTAAAGAAGTCCCAAGTCATTTAAAAGATGGCCATTATAGTGGTGCAAGTAAACTTAATCATTCTAATAATTATCTTTATCCACATTCTTATCCTAATCATTATGTTAAACAAGAATATTTACCAAGTGATATTTCTTATCGAGTTTATTATATGTATGGGAAAAATAAAGTAGAAGAAGCGGCTAAAAAGTATTGGGATTTAATAAAACATTAAAATTAATGAAAATTTGCATGTTGACTTTTTATTTAGATAAAGTATCTTAGAATTAGGAGAGATATTTTATATGAATAAAAAGTTTTTTTTAATACCTTTAATGGTCAGTTTATTATTTTCATGTGGGGAAGCAACAAATACTTCTAATCAAGTAACTACATCTGAAGAAGATGAAAGTAAAGTTGATGTAATAATTCTTGCTGGGCAATCTAATGCAGAAGGGAATACTTTTTATCAATATTTACCAATAGATGTTAAAACTAAATATGAGCAAGGTTTTGATAATGTTCTTATTAATTATAAATTAACAGGTTATTCTACCAATAATAGCAACAATCAATTTATTGATGTTACTTTAGGACAAGCTAATCGTTTAGATCGTTTTGGCCCAGAAGTAGGAATGGCTGAAAAAATTCAAGAAAAGAATTTTGCAAAACCAACATATATAATTAAGTTTGCTAGTGGGGGAACTAATCTTGCTAATCAATGGGCTTCTCCATCTTCAGGTTTAACTGGTAGTGTTTATAATGATTTTGAAGCGTTTGTTATGGAAGCTATTAGTGTTTTACTTGATCAAGATTTAACTCCATCCATTAAGGCGTTTTGTTGGATGCAAGGCGAATCAGATAGTGATGGAAGTAAAAGTTTAATCTACGAAAAAATGGAAGAATATTTTTTTAATGATGTAAATGATTTATTATCTGATTATATTGATGAACAAGGAATGACATTTATTGATGCTGGTATTTCTAATGGAAAATATCCTGCTGGCAATAATGTTTGGGAATATTATGAAAGAATAAATAATGCTAAAAAGAATAATCAGGCTAAAGATCCTGAACATCGCATTTATATTGAAACAAATGATTATAATTTAACAACTAATCAAGAGCCTACTTATAGTATTGATTATTATCATTATGATGCAGAATCAATGGTTAAATTAGGACATCTTTTTGCTGATGCAATCTTAGATAATAACTTACTTTATTAGATTAAAAATTGAATTTTTTACATTAAAATTAATGTTGCTTTTACTTGTAAGCGCTTACTTACATAAATATAATGAATTTGGAAGTGATGATTGTAAAAAAGATTTTTTACTATTGTTTCCATTAATGTTAGTAGGTTGTTTTTTTGTATAATTATTTTGTTAATTGTACCTCGTCAGCAGGTAGTGACACTTTAATAACAATATAATTTAATGTTAATGGTAATATTTATTTAGTATTTACATTACTCCATTTACTATTAAAGACTTTTCTAGTTACGAAGCTTTAGTAAATAAAGATGCAACAATAAGAAAGCTGATGAAATGTTAATGCTAATTGAATAAACTAGTGTATACGATTAAATGAAAACAAATAATTTCAAAAAAATTGTTTTCAAGAAAGGAAAAACAATGAAAAAAGAATACAATATACCAAAATTTGAAGAAATGGTAATTGATTTTAATGAAATAATTTTAACTTCCGGTTATCAAATTAAAGATTCGTTACCAATGGGAGGTGAGATAGATGAAACAATCTAGCGTTATTAAAAAATTATTTTTAAGCACAACATTATTAGGTGCAATGATAATTGTTCCGCATGCAATGCAATCTGACCTCAATGAAAATGCAGTAGATATGCTTCAACCAGCGGGGGGTGTACAATTAAATAGCATTCGTAAAGAAGCATCATCTGATATTCAAATGTCAGAAACATATGTACAATCTGCAGTAGTTGAAGGAGCAAATTATTTAAGATTTGTTACTGCTGTTAAATTAACAGATACAATGGAATCAATTGTTTATCATCGTTCTATTGCAGGAATGAATGATGCGACAAAAAATGTTGAAGTTTTTTACAAATCTATTAATGCAGGTGAAAGTACATATTATTATGATGGAACAAATTTAGTCACTGAAAAGCAAGATAATGGTTTCTATTTTGCTTGTTATACCATTAAAATTGAAAGTGAAGAACATTTAAATAGTAATATTTCCTGCTATTTAACTATTAATGAAACTGAATCATCCACAAAAGTAACTAGCTCATTTGTTGCTGATCAAAGTGAAGGAAAATGTGTTTCAAAAGACACAGATGGAAATAAGATAATTCGTGCTGAACACCAATATGGAGATCATGTTGATGAAAGTTATTTCAAAGCTCCTGCAACATGTGAACATCCAGCTGAATATTACAAATCATGTGATTTCTGCGGAGAAAAATCTTCAGAAACTTTTATTAGTGGTGAAAAATTAGCTCATGAAACATCGAAATTAGTATCTCTAAATGCAGAAGGAAAATTTGTTTCTCAAGATCATTGTTCTTTATGTGATAAAGATGTTGGTGATAGAACAACTGCAGATACTTTAGTTAATGCAACAGGAGTTAGAATTCAACCAATTACTCTTGCTTCAGTAGATCAAGGATTATCAATTTCTTATCATTTTGCTGGAAGTACAAATGACTGGAATTCTGTTTTATTTACGCTATCTGAAGAAAATGCTTTTAAAAGGAATGCATGGTGGATTTCTGCTGGTTGTATAGGCCATGAAATTGAAGGTGGAAGAGAACAACTTTGTGATGGTGCAGATGGACAAGGACAAGATGGTGAATTTACATTAAATACAGGTTGGAAGGCAATTTTAGCGGAAGGTGATTATACTTTGTCATTAAATGTTGATGGCTCAATTGTTTGGTATAAAGATAATGAAATTAAATTATATTTTGCTCCAAATAAAATATCACATTATTTCAAAGATGGTGAAATTAATACTGCTAGTAAGTTTGTACCAGCATTAATTAATCAAATTAAAACATATGGTATAAGAGTTGGAACAGGTGTATCTAACTTAAAAATATCTTATGGTGATACAAAATGGGGATTTGCAACAGTTGATTTTGTTAAAGAAGGAACAACAGAAAAGATTGCTGATTCAATAAATGTTGGACCTTTAAGAGAAGGTGCTGATGTTAATATTAATTATCCTCAAGTTACAGGTTATGAATTAAAAAATACAAGTGAAACAGCATATACAGGTAAAATGACTGCTGGTAAAAATGTTGTTAAAACTATTGAATATGTCAAAACTGCAATTATTGCAACTATTAATTGTTATACAGGTACTGAAGATAATCCTGGCGTCTTAGTCCATACAGAAAATAAAGAAGTAAATGGAGATACATATTCTTTTGCTGCACCAACAACTCAAATGTATAAAACAAATGTTGAAACACTTACTGGTAAAGCTAGTGTTAATGATTTTGAAATAAATGTCTATGGATATGATTTAAAAGAAGGTATTGTTGATGTTGATATGGATAAAGGTGAACAATATCCAGCTCTTCCAACAGTAAACGAAAATACTGGTGTATTTATTTCATTTGATTATTATGGACCAAATCGTAATACAGGAAATAAAGATTATGGTGATTGGAGAAAATTATTTGAATCAGAACATTTTATAGGATTTTCTGGTTGTGTTAGATATGTTAAAAATCGTAATCCATGGTCACAAACAGATTTCTATGATGGTGCTCATGGTACAATAAGCAAATATTTTAATAAAGATGTGGCAACTGTAATTGCTTCAGAACAATCAAATGTACGTATTACATTCGAATTTGCTGAAACTGGTGATTTAGTATTATATCGTAATGGTGCTGAGGTTTTGAAATTTGAAGCTAATACTGAAAGAGATGGCTTTAAAGTTAGTGATATGGTAAGAGCGTTTATTGAAGATGTGCGCACTATTGGATTTAAAGCATCAGATATAACTACTGCTAACGAAAATGAAAATAATACTCAAGTAGTCTTGAAAAATTTACAAATTGGTTATGCAACTGAATTACATCAAGATGTTGAATATAAAGTTATGATTGGTGATACTCAAGTTTCTTCTTATCGTGCTCCATATTTAACTTATGCTCCAGCAGTACCTTATGGATATACACTTGTTTCTAAAGAATTTAGTAATGGTGTTGTAACTTTAAATTGTGAAAAGGCTATTACTTTATCTGATAACTTAATTACTGAATCTGCAACTGTTGATAGATATGACGTTGGTGGATGGACAGAAGGACAATATACAATTGCTTCTAATATTGAAGGCGACTACTATTATGAAGTTGAAATCAATAATATTGATGTAAATAATCACGCAGGAAATATTTGGAGAGGTCTTTTAATCAATACAATGGGAACAAATAATGGTATTAATGCTGATGAAGTTACTTGCTTAGGTAATAACAATCATTGGAGTAGTAATCCATCTCAATTAGTTCTTACTTCATATCAAAATAATATTGATGTATATAACCAAACAATGAATATGAAATTAATAATGACACGTCGTGGAAGATTCTACTATGTTGAAATGATTTGTACATATGGTGATACAACAGTTGTTAATACATATACTGGTTATGGATATGATACAACAATTAGATCATTAAATATTTGCTCTGAATATGCTAAATTTACAGTTGCTTCTGTTAAATCTGGTAAACAAGCTTAATTTAATATTTAATTAATAAAAGGATTATTTGTTAATAGTTGATATTAACAAATGTCCTTTTTATTTTAACTAAATTAATACAAAAGGTATAATAATACAATTGTATAAAATTTAAAACTTAATTGAACTAGTGGAAGTTATGTTGTAGGTAACTTTCATTACGAACAATTAATGAATAACTGATATTTTGCTGTGATTATTTGTGCCATTTTTTTAAGTTTTGATTTATAAAATCATGTATTGTTTTAAATTAATATTTTTCTTATAATAATTTTAAGGATGTGACGAAAATGAAAAAATATCTTTTATTATTTTTACCATTATTAATATCTTGTTCAATTGGCGAAGTTATATCTAGTTCATCATCAAGTGTTTCTTTTGTTTCACCAAATGATACATCATCTTCAATAGTAATTAGTAGTTCAAGTGAAAGTACAAATAATAGTATTACAAATACGACTTCAAATGAAAATGATTTATATACCCTTAATGGAAGTGTTTATTATACAAATAATAATGTAGAAAAACCTTTTGAAGATGTAACCTTTGAATTAAGAAAAAACGGAAGTACTTATTTAGAAAGTACAAGTGATGAAAACGGTAAATTTATTTTTGAAGATGTTGAAGAAGGTAGTTATCGTTTAATTATATCAATAATTTTAGACGGATATAAAGATTATTCTGGAAGTGATATTGAAGTAAATGGTGATAATAAATCTTTAACTATTCCTAAGATAGTTCTTGAAAAGAAAAGTGGACATTGGTCTGAATTAAGTTAAATATTGATAAGTATTAGAATGTTGTCTAATGCTTATTTTTTTTAGTTGATGATGCTATAATTTTTTTATGCAAGAAAGAAAATATGTTTGTATTGATTTAAAATCATTTTATGCTTCTGTTGAATGTGTTGAAAGAAATTTAAATCCTTTGACTACTAATTTGGTGGTTGCTGATATTTCAAGAACGGAGAAAACAATTTGTCTAGCGGTTTCTCCTTCTTTAAAATCATTTGGAATTAAAGGTAGACCACGTTTATTTGAGGTTAATCAAAAAGTTAAAGAAATTAATTATAATAGAAAAAAAAGAATTTTAAATAAAGAGTTTATTAAAAAATCTTATAGTTTAAATGAATTATTTGAGCACGATGATTATGAATTAGATTTTGTTATTGCTCGACCTCAAATGGCTAAGTATATTGAAATTAGTACAAAGATATATAATATTTATTTAAAATATATTGCACCAGAAGATATTCATGTTTATTCCATTGATGAAGTATTTATTGATATTAGTAAATATTTAAAATTATGGAAAATGACTCCACATGAGTTAACTTTAACTTTAATAAAAGATGTTTTAGCTAATACAGGGATTACTGCAACTGCAGGAATTGGTAGTAATATGTTTTTAGCTAAAGTTGCGATGGATATTGTGGCTAAGCATATTCCTCCTGATAGTGATGGAGTAAGAATTGCTGAACTTGATGAATTATTATATCGAAAAAAATTATGGAATCATACACCTTTAACTGATTTTTGGAGAGTTGGTCGAGGCTATGAAGCAAGATTAAATAAATTAGGTTTATATACAATGGGTGATATTGCAAGGTGTTCATTAGGTAATAATAATGATTATTATAATGAAGATTTATTGTATAAAGAATTTGGGGTTAATGCAGAACTTTTAATTGATCATGCTTGGGGATATGAAGTGACTACAATGGAGGATATTAAATCTTATAAACCTAGTAATAATTCGCTTAGTACAGGGCAAGTTTTACAATGTGGATATGATTACGATAAAGCAAGATTAATTGTTAAAGAAATGGTTGATCTATTAGCTTTAGATTTAGTAAAAAACAATGTTTTAACTAATTATATTTCTCTTTATATTGGTTATGATGCAGATAGTCTAAAAGATGAAAATATATTAAAAAATTATCATGGTGAATATGTTTTAGATCATTATAATAGAAAAGTTCCTAAGCCAACTCATGGAGGAGTTAAATTATCTAGTTATACTTTTTCTTCTAAAGTTTTAACTGAAAATGCCATTTATATTTTTGAAAAGATTGTTAATCCATTATTGCTTGTTAGAAGAATTAATATTAGTGTTAGTGTTTTTAATGAAAATATGGTTAGTAATAATAAAGAATATGAGCAAATGAATTTATTTACTGATTATAATGAAATAAAAAAGAAAGAAGAATTAGAAAAGAAAAAATTGAATAAAGAAAAGAAAGTTCAAAAAACAATTTTAAGTATAAAAAGTAAGTATGGTAAAAATGCAATTTTAAAAGGTATGAATTTATCTTCTGGCTCGACCACTAAAGAAAGAAATGAACAAATTGGAGGACATAAGGCATGAAAAATTATGATGATATTATAAATTTGCCTCATCATGTTTCTAAAAATCATCCTCAAATGTCTAGATATAATAGAGCGGCTCAATTTGCCCCTTTTTCGGCTTTAACTGGATATGAAGAATCTATAAATGAAGCGGGGAGATATGTTACAAATAAAATTGAATTAGATGATTCAAATAAAGAAGAAATTAATTTTAAATTAAATATCTTGAACAATTTAATTAATCAAAGAAATCAAGTAACATTCATTTTCTTTTCAAAAGACAAGTTAAAAAATGGTGGAAGTTATAAAACTATTAAAGGTATTTTAAAAAAATATGATGAAATTAATAATTTAATTATTTTAGAAGATAAAACAAAAATATATATTGATGATATTTTTTCTATTAAATCACCTATTTTTGATAATTATTAATTAAGTATATTGAAATTATTTATAAATATAAGGTAAATAAATATTTTAAAAATGATATAAAGGAATAGAGTAAAAAAGTTGATTGCCTTTTAATTATGACAATCAACTTTTGTACTAATTTATCATTTCGTTTGTGACTAATTTGTCATAAGGAACAGAAATA
>OJMH01003551.1_pt1 | contig 11399 bp, 8 predicted proteins | sample 1597111 | NCBI WGS metagenome assembly OJMH01 (sample SAMEA2452115, study PRJEB22498) | human gut metagenome | reverse complement strand
TTTATTTATTTTTTATCATATACTCGAAATCTACAGTTGGCCAACTTACAAATTACAACTTATTAGAAATCTGTGCATGTAATCCCTGTAATGAATTCACTTCTTCATTTTGATCCTGATGTGCTTTTACATAAGCGATTCCTTCAGCTGCTGCTTTGGCTGCTGCGATCGTTGTATAATATGGAATCTTCGCTTTGATTGCACCTTTTCTTAGGTAACTGTCATCGTTCACGCTGTCTTTTCCAACTGGAGAGTTTACAATAATATCGATATTACCATTTGTGATAAGGTCAAGGATATTTGGTCTTCCTTCGCTTAATTTATTGACTTTCTCAGCTTCAATTCCAGCTTCTTTGATCAGTTTACATGTGTTTTCTGTTGCAAGGATCTTGAATCCGTCGTCTGCGAATGCTTTTGCTACTTCTACAACTTCTTCTTTATCCTTGCGATTTACAGAAATCAGTACCGTTCCTCCTAATGGAAGTTTCGCTCCAACACCTTCCTGTGCTTTGTAGAAAGCTTCTCCATAGGATTTGGATAATCCAAGAACTTCTCCTGTAGAACGCATTTCTGGTCCTAGAACTGGGTCTACTTCTTGGAACATATTGAATGGGAAGGCTGCTTCTTTGACTCCATAATATGGAATTGCCTGTTCTTTTAATTCTGGTACTGGTGATGGTTTTCCTGTTAATTCAGATGTGATGATCTGTGTTGCCAGTGGAACCATTCTCACGTTACATACTTTGGATACCAAAGGTACTGTACGAGATGCACGTGGGTTTGCTTCTAATACATAAACTTTATCATCTTCGATCGCATACTGCATATTCATTAGTCCTTTGACATGCATTTCTTCCGCGATCTTTCTTGTGTATTCTTTGATCGTTTCCAGGTTTTCTTCTGAAATATGAACAGATGGAAGAATACAAGCGGAGTCTCCTGAATGAACTCCTGCAAGTTCGATATGTTCCATCACTGCTGGTACAAATGCGTGTGTTCCGTCACTGATCGCATCTGCTTCACATTCCATCGCATGATTTAAGAAACGGTCGATCAGGATTGGGCGGTCTGGTGTTACACCAACGGCTGCTTTCATATATCCTGCCATGCTTTCGTCATCATAGACAACTTCCATTCCACGTCCACCAAGAACGTAGGAAGGTCTTACCATCACTGGATATCCGATCTTTCCTGCGATCTCTAATGCTTCTTCTACCGTTGTTGCCATTCCTGATTCTGGCATTGGAATCTCTAATTTATCCATCATTTCACGGAACAGATCACGGTCTTCTGCAAGGTCAATGACAGATGGAGATGTTCCAAGAATCTTCACCCCATTTTTCTCAAGTTCGGCAGCAATATTCAGTGGTGTCTGTCCACCAAACTGAGCGATCACTCCTAATGGTTTTTCTTTATTATAAATACTTAATACATCTTCCACTGTTAATGGTTCGAAATATAATTTATCGGATGTATCGTAATCTGTAGATACTGTCTCTGGGTTGCAGTTTACGATGATCGTCTCGAATCCCATTTTCTTCAGTGCCTGAGATGCATGTACACAGCAGTAGTCAAATTCGATACCCTGTCCGATACGGTTTGGACCTCCACCTAAGATCATGATCTTTTGTTTATCTGTAGATACTGGGTTCTTGTCTTCTGCATTGTATGTTGAATAATAATATGCACTATCTGGCGTTCCGCTTACATGAACCCCTTCCCATGCTTCTTCGACACCGATTGAAATACGTTTATTTCTGATATCTTCTTCTGGAATCTCTAATAACTGACTTAAATATTTGTCAGAGAAACCATCTTTCTTCGCTGATGTTAACATTTCGTCAGATGGCATGTTTCCTTTGCATGCAAGAAGCTTTTCTTCTTCTTCAACTAACTCTTTCATCTGCTCGATAAAGTATGTTTTTACTTTTGTCAGTTCAAAGATCTCATCGACAGTTGCACCTTTTCTTAATGCTTCGTACATGATGAAATGACGTTCGCTTGATGGTGTCACTAATTTCTTTAATAATTCTTCTTTTGTTAAAGTATCAAAGTTGTTCGCATGTCCAAGTCCGTAGCGTCCTGTCTCTAAGCTTCGGATCGCTTTCTGGAATGCTTCTTTGTATGTCTTACCGATACTCATAACTTCACCAACGGCACGCATCTGTGTTCCAAGTTTGTCTTCGACACCTTTGAATTTCTCAAATGCCCAACGTGCAAACTTGATAACGACATAGTCACCGTCTGGTACATATTTATCTAATGTTCCGTATTTTCCACATGGAATATCCTTTAATGTTAAACCTGCTGCAAGCATTGCAGATACTAAAGCGATCGGGAATCCTGTCGCTTTGGATGCTAATGCTGAGGATCTTGATGTTCTTGGATTGATCTCAATAACAATAATACGGTCTGTCACTGGATCATGAGCAAACTGTACGTTTGTTCCGCCGATAACCTGTACAGAATCTACGATCTTGTATGCCTGTTCCTGTAATCTCTGCTGACATTCTTCAGAGATCGTGAGCATCGGTGCGGAACAGAAAGAGTCTCCTGTATGCACTCCTAATGGATCGATATTCTCAATGAAGCAGACTGTGATCATATTTCCTTCTGCATCACGGACAACTTCTAATTCTAATTCTTCCCATCCAAGAATGGATTCTTCTACAAGGACCTGTCCAACTAAACTTGCCTGAAGTCCTCTTGCCATAACGGTTTTCAATTCTTCTTTGTTATATACCAGTCCTCCACCGGCTCCACCCATTGTATAAGCTGGACGAAGTACCACTGGATAACCAAGCTTATCAGCGATCTTCAACCCATCTTCTACGCTGTAAGCAACCTCGCTTCGAGCCATCTCGATTCCAAGTTCGTCCATTGTCTTCTTAAACTCGATACGGTCTTCTCCACGTTCAATACTATCTACCTGTACACCAATTACTTTGACATTATACTTATCTAAAATACCCTTTTTATATAACTCTTCGCATAAATTTAATCCGGACTGCCCACCTAAGTTTGGAAGTAAAGCATCTGGACGTTCCTTTGCAATGATCTCCTCTAAACGTTCTGCGTTCAGCGGTTCAATGTAAGTTTCGTCAGCTGTCTCTGGATCTGTCATGATCGTTGCTGGATTGGAGTTGACCAATACGATCTCATATCCAAGTTTACGAAGCGCCTTACACGCCTGTGTCCCCGAATAGTCGAATTCGCATGCCTGACCGATGATGATCGGACCAGAGCCAATGATCAACACTTTGTTAATATCTGTTCTTTTTGGCATAAAAATAATTCCTCCTTTAGACTTTATTATTATTATATAAGAAAATCAGTGAAATCGGAATCATTTTGTGAAGTTTTTTTAACTATGTTAACTTTGGATTTTCTTACCAATTCATAAGAATTTCTTAATGACAATTTATAAATCGTTTATATTTGTTTATATTCTGTATATTGAATCTCGAAATGGAAATGATTATACTATAACCATACCTCAAGGAAAGACCTAAAAGATAAGACAATAAAAGAATTTCAGGAAACATCCTACAGGTATAGTTTTTTCATATATATTTTTAATCCTCTCTTTTCAAAAAGGAAACCATCACACCCCAGATGGTTTCCTTTTATTTTTGTCAGATTTTCCCGCCTTGCTTTTCATTTTTGCCTATAATATAATGATGTTTGTTACTTTTTTATAGATTTTCAATAAAGAAAGAGAGGAACGTATGTTTTTACATACGGAAAAAAACTATGTTGGAAAACTTATTTAAATTAAAGGAGAATCACACCTCCGTAAAAACTGAAGTCATTGCTGGTATTACTACATTTATGACAATGGCTTACATCCTTGCGGTAAACCCAAGTGTGCTTTCTGCAGCTGGCATGGACCCTACTGCTGTATTATTAGCTACATGTATCGCTTCCTTTATCGGAACTATATGCATGGGACTTACTGCGAACCTTCCATTCGTACTTTCCGCTGGTATGGGATTAAATGCTTATCTTGCTTATACCGTTGTTGGTGTGATGGGTTATCACTGGCAGGTTGCTTTACTTGCTGTATTCGTTGAAGGTATCATCTTCATCGTATTATCTTTGACCAATGTTCGTGAAGCGATCTTTGATGCGATCCCTTTGAATCTTAAGAAGGGAGTTTCTGTCGGAATCGGTATCTTTATTGCCTTTATCGGTCTTCAGAACGCAAAACTTGTTATTGGAAATAAATCTACATTGGTATCTATCACAAACTTTACAAAAGATTTCCATACTGCTGGAATCTGTTCTTTACTTGCAGTTATTGGATTATTGATCACAGTCATTCTTTATATTAAAAAAGTACCTGGATCTATCCTGATCGGAATCCTTGCTACATGGGTGATCGGAATGCTCTGCCAGATAACAGGAATCTATGTTCCTGATTTCAAAACAGGTTATTACAGCCTGTTCCCTACATTTGCAATGACAGATTTTTCAAAATTAGGAGAGACTTTCGGTAAATGTTTCCAGTATGACTTGGGCAAAGTCGGAATCTTTAATTTTATCGCCGTTGTATTATCTTTCTTATTTGTCGATCTGTTTGATACACTCGGAACTTTAGTCGGTGTCAGCACAAAAGCCGGAATGCTTAACGAGGAAGGTAAACTTCCTGGAATCAAACCTGCATTAATGGCAGACGCCGTTGCTACAACAGCTGGTGCGGTTCTTGGTACTTCTACTGTTACAACATTCGTTGAATCTTCTTCTGGTGTTGCTGCAGGTGGACGTACTGGTTTAACAGCTGTTGTTTCAGGATTCTTATTCCTGATCTCAACATTATTTGCACCGCTCTTTACAGCAATCCCATCATTTGCGACAGCCCCTGCGCTGATCATGGTTGGATTCTTAATGTTTGGAGCAATCTCTGATATCAAATTTACAGATGACAATATGACAGAAGCCGTACCTGCTTACCTTTGCATCATTGCAATGCCATTATTCTACAGTATCTCTGAGGGAATCTCTATCGGGATCATCTCTTATGTGATCTTGAATGTAGTTTGTGGTAAAGCAAAGAAGATCACTCCTTTAATGTACGTACTTGCAGTATTATTCATCCTGAAATATGCCGTTTTATAAGTATAGAAAAACAGCCGTATCATGATCGATACGGCTGTTTTATTCTTATCTCATATTAAATTAAAATGCTTGTCCTACTGAACGATTCTTCTGACACCCCATACAGCTCTGTAATCAGCATTCCGCACATTGATTCCTGTGTCTTTGCTTCCTGCATGAATGATCTGGTTATCTCCAATATAGATCGCTACATGTCCTACACCGTTCACTACCTGATAGCAGATCAGATCTCCTGGCTGCTTCTCATTCCATGATACTGCTGTTCCTTCATATCTCTGTGCTGTTGAACTGTGTGGCAGTGAATATCCAAAATGTTTATATACCTGCATCGTGAATCCAGAACAGTCAACTCCATTCGTAAGGCTTTCTCCACCCCATACATAAGGATTGCCTCTAAACTGCATTGCGTAATCTACAACACTTTGTCCTGTTGCCGTTCCATAAGTTCCCCATGTATCTTCTTCCGGTTTTGACTCAGATAGATACTGTGAACTTACATAACAATAAACTCCACTATATCTTACCGTTGTCCATCCAGACCGTTCTCCATAACAGGTGATCTGTGTACCCTTCTTATAAAATCCTGCCTTTGCTGCACGTGTCGATGCTTTCTTACGGATCGTCAAAGAACTTGCCGTTACATATCTTGTATATGTATCTGTTGTTATATTCGCTGCTTTCTGTGCTGTTACAACAACTGGTTTCTTCTTTGACAGATATCTTGTTGCGATATATCGATAATATCTTCCATATTTGATCTTCGTATAAGATCCTTTCTTCTTGTAGCAGCGAACCTTTGCTGCTTTCTTGTATGATCCAACGATCTTTCCCTTATTTGATGCTTTTTTACGAACCACTACGTTATTGGCTGTTACATATCTTGAATAGGAAGCATATACATCATGTGTATGTGAACTCATGGATAAGACCACCATACAACATATACTTACTACACAGGAAATGAGGATTCCAGTAGTCTTTCTCTTCATATTTCCTCCCTTTAGTTCCATTTTTTACCGACTACTTCTAGTTTACTACCTCATTTTTCATATGTAAACCATTTCGTAATATTTTTTTCATAAATTCTTATGAAAAATGTACCTATTTGCAACATTTTTCATCGTTTTGAATCAAATCTTTGATCGTCTGCATGGACAAGTCAATCGATGCGATCTCGTCCGCACATCGTTTTAATTCGGAGCGGATCATTATTTCGTCCTTAATATTTTTCTTATACTTCATCTGATGTTCAAGATTTGCCCAGAAATCCAGCGCGATCGTGCGGATCTGAATCTCTGCATTTAAGCTCAGGTCATTCAGATGAATGATCATATGATAACTTCGATATCCATTTGGCTTTGGATATGCAATGTAATCTTTGATGTTAACCACTTCTATATCATTCTGTAAAGTAATCCAATCTGATACTTTGTAAATATCATCTACAAATGATGTGATCACACGGACTCCTACTGCATCATTTACTTTTGAAACCGCATTTTCAGCATTTGGTTCTTCCCCCTTTTTCAAGAGTTTCTGCTTCATGCTTTCCGGACTTTTGATTCTAGAGCTGCAGTATGCGATCTTTTTCTTATTTTCGTTTGTTTCAAACTGAGTGATCAGATTCTTCAATTGTTCTTCTGCTTTTAATAAAACCGGATACTGTTCTTTATAAAACTCTTCGTATGTCATAAATCCTCCTGTTTTTCATATCTTTAAGATAACCGTGATCAAAAGAGAGTTCCCATCTTCACTTGATGCCACGATCTTCCCATGATGTGCTTCAACCACAGCTTTTGCGACCGATAAGCCAATGCCATAACCGCCGGTCTTGGAATTTCTTGATTCATCCGTTCTGTAAAACCGGTCAAATAAATGATCAATATTTTCTTTTGTCAGTGGCTGTGAGGTATTGTATATAGATAAAATAATATTTTTCCCTTTATGTGCAGCTGTCAGTCTGATCTGTCCCTGCTCGGTACAATATTTGACCGCGTTGTCCAGCAAAATGGAGATTAGCTGCCGGATTGTTTTTTCATCTCCTTTAAGTGACAACATCGGTTCAATATCTACCATAAAATTTTTTCCTTTGACCTTGGCAAGTCCTTGAAATGACTGAGCTTCTTCTAATATTACTTCCGAAAATGGGAATTCGATCATCGTTGTTTTTGTTTGTTTTTCTTCCATCCGTGACAAATAGATCAGATCATTTGTAAGACCTGCAAGCCGCTTTGTCTGTACCTGAATATCATCAAGCCATTCATTCTCTCCGTATTCCATCTCTAAGATCGATGTATCTGCATCAATGATCGTAAGCGGTGTCTTGATCTCATGTCCTGCATCTGTGATAAAGCGTTTTTGTTTTTCATAGCTTTCTGCCACTGGCTCGATTGCCCGTTTTGAAAGCAACACCACCAAAATAAAAACGGTGCTAACACCAAAAATAGAGACAAAAAAGCTAGTGACAAGAAAAGTCTGAAATGACATCATGGATTTTGTACAATCCAGAAAATATATTTTTACTCCGTTTGAAGTATTTTCTTTCATATATCTGTATTTTGAAATGAATCCACAGTTCTTGTTACTTCTATTGATTTTTTGTGCATATTTGATTGCTGTTTCTTCATTGATCGCTGAGATATTATCGGTATCCGCTTCACATATCTGTCTGTTATTGCTCAAAAATACAGAAAAATAGCGGGACTCAAAGGAAGTTTCTGGTGATATCCCATTTGTCTTTTTATGTTGAGATTTATAGAGATTTTCTGGCAATTCTCCATCATTCTCTTTCAGGAAATCTAAAATCATATCTGCATTATGACTCATTTCCCGGTAATTCAGCAAATTGATCGATCCAAGAATCAGAAATAATACAATGATCGTTGATGTCATAGAAATCGCTATAAATTTTATTCGAAGTTTTCGGATCATCCTCCCACCTCCAAAATATATTCTGCGTGACTTGCCTCTGTAATCTGAAGATTTGCGTGGAGTGCTTCTAATTTCTTTCTAAGATAAGAAATGTACATCCATACAACGTTCGTCTGTACCTGTTTTTCATCTCCCCAGATTTTTTCCATCAGACGTTTGTGTGTGATACTATGGCCCTGATTACATAAAAACAACTCCATCATCTGAAATTCCTTATTCGCAAGACGAAAACTTCCTGTTGGTGATGTCAGTTCAAATGTCGCCCTGTTTAATGTGATATTTCCGACATGCAAAATTGATTCCGTTTGTGTTGTCTGCGTTCTGATCATGGTACGGATTCTTGCCAGCAATTCTTTTGCCGCAAATGGTTTTGTGAGATAGTCATTCGCTCCAAGATCAAGTCCTTCTACTTTATCGTCAATCTCTGCTTTCGCTGTCAACATCAGAATTGGAATCAGATTTTCCTTATCTCTGATGGTCTTTAATACTTCCAAACCATTCATCTTTGGCATCATGATATCAAGCACTACCCCATCATAATTGCCACTTTCAATTGCTTCTAATGCCGCCTTTCCATCATAAACAGCATCAACCTCAAATCCATTTCTATTTAAAATCGTAACTAACGCTCTTGATAATGATCTTTCATCTTCTGCAAGTAATAACCGCATTGTGGAATTCCTCCTTTTTTGCATACTTCTCTGATTTTTGATTTATTATAGATGGAAAATGTTATGAATTTGTGAGAAATGGAATTGTTCACAGAACTTTGACATTTTTATGTATCTATCACCGGAAAAAGGCATCCAAACTTAGAATTTCTATGCTAAGCCTGAATGCCTTCTTCCTTATTATTTTACTTTTATTACTTTTCATGTCCGTTCTGGATAATATTTACTTTCCAAGGTTCATCCGACCAATGCATCTTAGTCGGAAGGCTCATGATTCCGAGAGCCTATTAAAATATAAAGGGCAGAATTCTATCTTCTACCCCTTATATTTTTATATCATTATTTCATATCCTTACTAACAATAAAGACAATCCCTATTGGTATTTTCACTTTTCCTGTTGTAATTTTATCATCAAAAAATAAGTCTTTTTCATAAAGTTGAATACTATAGCTTTGATAAAAAATACATGCTTTGATATTTTTCTTATATCCATTTTTCACATTGACATATTGTGAGGCAGAAATAAGTACTTTATTTTTTGGATGAATATTTTCTTCAACAACTTTTTTTAAAATCCTCAGATTTTTATTATTATAATCTTTATTTACTTGGTATTCTATTGATAATTTTTCACGAAATTGCATGCCACCTTTCGGTGCCTCATACCAAGATGAATAACTTGGTTCTTGTAGTTCCTTTTTTTCATCTTTAGCTTTAATATAATATTCTCCAAATCCAATATCTACAACGTTTGATTTATCCGTTATTCTTTTATTTCCTATGATTTTTTTATCCAATGGAATATATTTAATGCTTTCAACATTTGATACATCTTTTATATAGAAAGATAATAAGCTATTTTCCATATCTTTTGATTTTTTATCATTCGCAAATACATTTTCTGTCTTTCCACTTAATATCAACATACCTAATAAACATATAATTACAACTACATATTTTTTTATCTTGTTTTCTTTTATCATGATTTTTTCATATCCAATCGTATGTTATCAAGCAGAAAATATCTCAAATAAATTCTCTGCTTGATTAAAATCCTTTTATTATCTATTTTTTATAAACCTTCTAATATTTTCCTCACATCTATATCCTAAAACACAAAATAATAATGCTTGTATTCCTCTTCCTACTGCATTATTAATGTCTGGAGTTAGAACAATAAAAAATAAAATAAGATAACCAATTCCTATAATTAAATATCTATTATTCTTTTTATTTTTCAATTCATTTCACCTACCTAAAACAAAACAAATACAATTAATCTTGCTCCTATTCCAGCAAATGTTTTTGGAATTCCTACTTTTTGTAATGCATGCTGAGTTGCGTCTGTAATTGTCCCCTCTTCCATAACCATTACTCACATTGATATTATCTTCCTTTAATGAAAAAATCCCGAAGCCCGCATAAATGCGTGGTTTCGAGACTTTTAACCGAAAGCGATAGACGGGGCTCGAACCCGCGGTCTCGACCTTGGCAAGGTCGCGCGTTACCAACTACGCCACTATCGCATATAATGACTGTTCCTTTTCAGAACAGTCATTATTTTACCTTATTCACAGTTTGTTGTCAATCATTTTTTACTAAAATTCCGCAACAACTGTTTTTCCTGCAACTGTTTTTTCTCCAGTTTTATAAGCTACTTTTGGCAGATTAGAATCTTCTAAGACAACAACCATAACATCTGGGCTATATCCTTCTTTCTTGATCAGATTGATATCAAACTCTACCAACTTATCTCCTGCCTTTACTTCTTGTCCACTCTTGACAAAAGACTTAAATCCTTTTCCATCTAATTTGACTGTGTCAATTCCGATATGAATTAAAAGATTTAATCCTTCTTTTGTCTCGATTCCAATCGCATGTAAAGATGGTTTCATTAATGCTGTGATCTTTCCATCTGCTGGTGCAACAACGACACCTTTTTCTGGTTCGATCACAACACCATCTCCCATAGCACAAGTTGCAAATGCCTCATCTTTTGCCTGTGTCATTGCAAGAACTTTTCCTGTTGCTACCGCAACTAATTTACCATGTCTGATTTCTTTTTTTTCTTCTTCTTTGGAGGAAACTATGGGTGTTACCTCTTCTTCTTTGGAAGGATCTGTTCCATGCTGTGCATAATATTCCACATATTCTTCAAAATTACTCTTGATCACAGATACCTGTGGTCCATAAATAATCTGAATTCCTGTTCCTTTTTTGATGATTCCTTTGGAACCAGATTGTTTTAAGTACTGATCTGTCACCTTAGTTTCATCTGTTACTGTGATACGAAGTCTTGTAGCACAGCAGTCAATATCTTCAATATTTTTGATTCCACCAAGTCCTTTTAAGATCATAAAGGAAATTGGATCCTCTGGTGCGTCTGTATCTTCATTTGCTGCACCTTTTTTTGCCTGGTAATCAGCTTTTGTATATAATTTTACCTCTTCTTCGTCATCATCTCTACCTGGTGTTGGAAGATCAAATTTCTCAATGACAAATTTGAACACAAAGTAATATAATACTGCATAAACTGCAAATACTGGAAGGATCATCATCCAGTTACTCTTTGTCTGTCCCTGTAATACACCGTATAACATAAAGTCGATCAATCCACAAGAGAATGTTGTTCCGATACAGATCTTTAAGATATGCATTAATGCAAATGACAAACCTGC
>OJMH01003549.1_pt1 | contig 11403 bp, 6 predicted proteins | sample 1597111 | NCBI WGS metagenome assembly OJMH01 (sample SAMEA2452115, study PRJEB22498) | human gut metagenome | reverse complement strand
CCCGGCTTTAGATCGCGCACGCTCGCTTCGGCAAGCAAGGTCTGCTCTTTGCAGGAGTCGGGATTCAAAAAGTCTTTGAAGTCCGAGCCCTCGGGCAAATCGCTCATATCTTCGCGCGTAAAGAGCTTGTCGTAAAGCATGGCCTTTGCCTTTACGCAGGTTGCGGCATCGACCCAGTGTATGGTTCCTTTTACCTTGCGCCCGTCGGGGGCATTGCCTCCGCGGCTTGCCAAATCCGCCGTGCAAATTAACTTTTGTATTTTCCCCTCGGAATCTTTTACGACTTCCTTGCAGGCGATTATATAGGCGTTTCTAAGGCGCACTTCGCCGACTGGCTTTAGCCTGAAGAACTTCTTTGGCGCTTCTTCCATGAAGTCCGCCCTCTCTATGTAAAGATGCCTTGAGAAGGAAATTTTTCTAGTTCCCGCACTTTCGTCCTCGGGGTTGTTTGCACCCTCCAGAAGATCGGTCTTACCCTCCGGCCAATTTTCAATCTCAACTTCAAGAGGATCGAATACCGCCATGCGGCGTGTTGCAACTGCGTTTAAGTCTTTGCGCAGGTGGAATTCCAAGAGCGCGAAATCCGTGAGGCTATTGTACTTTGTAACGCCTATTGCCTCGCAAAAATTGCGAATTGCGGCAGCCGTGTAGCCCCTGCGGCGCATACCGGCGATTGTCGGCATGCGCGGGTCATCCCAATCATCCACAATCTTCTCTTCAACAAGCTGCTGAAGCTTGCGCTTGCTCATCATCGTATATCCCAAATTTAAGCGCGCAAATTCATACTGGTGCGGGCGCCACTTGAGCTCCTTTACTATATCGGTATTCTCTATAAACCAATCGTAAAGCGGCCTATGCACTTCAAACTCCAGCGTGCAAAAAGAGTGCGTTATTCCCTCTATGGCATCGCTTAAGCAGTGCGCAAAATCGTACATCGGGTATATGCACCACTTGTAACCTGTGCGGTGGTGGTAGTCCTTCTTAATCCTGTATATGGCGGGATCGCGCATGTGCATATTTGGTGAAGCCATATCTATCTTTGCCCTCAACACATACTGACCTTCATCAAACTTGCCCTCGCGCATCTTCGCAAACAAGTCCAAGCTCTCCTCTATCGGGCGATCTCGCCACGGGCTGGGCTTGCCGGGCTTTGTCGGAACACCCCTGTACTCCTTAAACTCCTCGCTTGAGAGCGTGCAGACGTAGGCCTTGCCAGCCTTTATTAGCCCAACCGCAAGCTGATAGAGTTTCTCAAAGTAATCCGACGCGTAAAACAATCCTCCGTTATACTCAAAGCCCAACCACTTTATGTCTTCTTGAATGGCATCTACAAAGCGCGTATCCTCCTTTGTGGGATTTGTGTCGTCAAAGCGCAAGTTGCACTTGCCCCCGTAGGTCATTGCCGTCGTAAAGTCCAGACATATAGCCTTGGCATGGCCTATGTGCAGGCAGCCGTTTGGCTCTGGCGGAAAGCGCGTGTGAATATCCTTGGGGTTGAACCCATTCGCGATGTCTTCTTCTACAATCTGCGCGATAAAATGTTTGGAATCTTCGCTCATATAACTTCCTTTAAAGCGCTTAAGTCTGAATCTTTACAGCACAAGGTCAATTTTTATAATTAAAAAAGTTGATTTTTTTTAAGCTATACAACAAATTGTTGCTATGAAATTTGTGAAACTTATTTTGGCGGCTTTAATTTTGGCTTTTCTAAGCGCGTGCACTTCAACTTCTGAAGACGGCGTAACTATCAGCAAGAGCTGGTGGTTTGTACAGGCAGATGCCCCGCAGACGCAGGCAAATTCATAGTCCAATAAGCCCAGCGGCGTGACTAAGGCTCAGAAGGCGAAGTTTATCTTGCAATATCTCGAAGAACTGTACCCGAGTGTCGAGATTCCTCTGCGCTTTACAAATCCATTTACTTTTTTAATAGCTGTGCTGCTGTCGGCGCAATGCACGGATAAGCGCGTAAATGAAGTTACTCCTAAGCTTTTTAAGTTGGCTGATAATCCTCAAAAAATGCTCGCCTTGGGGGTTGATAAAGTCCGCGAGATAATTCGCCCCTGCGGACTTTCAAACAACAAGTCGAAAAATATAATAGCGCTTTCAAAAATCCTTCTGGATAAATATTCCGGCGAAGTCCCGCGCGATATGAAGGCGCTAGAAAGCCTGCCCGGCGTGGGGCATAAAACCGCCTCCGTAATTATGATGCAGGCCTTTGGAGTGCCGACCTTTCCGGTTGACACCCACATACACCGCCTCGCGACGCGCTGGGGGCTCACAAATGGCAAATCGGTAGAGCAAACTGAAAAAGACTTAAAAAAGCTCTTTCCGAAAGAGTCTTGGAACAAGCTGCACCTGCAACTCATTTTGTACGGCCGCGAGCACTGCCGAGCTCACCTTTGCAAAACGCCGGATAAGATGTGCCACATCTGCAGGGCCCTAAGGCTTCCAAAGTCAAAGGAAAATTAAAACTTTTTAGAGATTTTTTGCTCTATTTAAGGCGAGTTCAAGTAGCGATACCGGATGTAACGCACCTCTCCAAATGCGATTTTTAAAATTTTTCCAAGCGAAATATAATAGGCCTTACAAATAAATTAAATTTGTTTGTGCCTCTTTTAAGGCTTGCAAATATCCGTATAAAATCGGACTATCAGAAGGTGTTTCGCCCACTGTGGCGATAGATTGTAAACCACACTCCTGCAATATGCTATCTCACTTAAAAATCTCTCTTATCTTTCTAGCCTCTATCGCCTCGGCTGCAGCCGCAGATACGGAGCTTAATAAACTTCCGGAATGGGCGCTGGGAGGTTTCGTAAGGGCAAAGAAAAATCCCGTAATAAAGCCGAATCCAGAAAGCGCCTTTGATTGCCCCATGCAAAAAAAGCCCGTTAAGTGGCAAGAGAGCGACACATTTAACCCCACTGCCATATCTCATAAGGGAAAAATCTTTGTGCTTTACAGGGCCGAGGACAACAGCGCCCAAGGCATAGGCAGAAGAACCTCTCGCATAGGTCTTGCGGTAACTTCGGACGGAGTGAATATGAAGTTTTACCCCACTCCCGTAATGTATCCGGACGAAGATAGCGCAAAGGAATTTGAATGGACAGGCGGCTGTGAAGACCCGCGCGTAACGCAGACTGAAGATGGAACGTTCGTATTGATGTACACAGGTTGGAACAAGAAAATAGCGCGCCTTTGCGTTGCAACTTCAAAAGATTTAGTGCACTGGCAAAAGCACGGCCCTGCCTTTGCGAAAGCCTACGACGGTAAATATAGAGACTTATTTTGCAAGTCCGGCTCAGTCTTGACCGAGAGGTCTAAGCGCAACCCGGATAAATACGTGATGTCTAAAGTCGACGGCAAGTACTTCATGTATTGGGGTGAGCACCATGTTTACGGCGCTACTAGCGAAGATTTGATAAATTGGACGCCCCTTGAAAAAGACGGAAAGCTCTTGGAGCTTGCAAGGCCGCGCAGAGGATTCTTTGACAGCGCTCTGACCGAGTGCGGACCCGCTGCAATCAGGACAAAGCACGGCATCGTTTTACTTTACAACGGCAAAAATCAAAACGGCGACGGCGGCGATAAGCGCTTTAAGGGCGGTTCATACTGCGCCGGGCAAATGCTCTTTGACGCCAAAGACCCGACCAGAGAAATAGACCGCCTAGACGTTCCGTTCTTTAGGCCTATGGCCGATTTTGAAAGAAGGGGGCAGTACGCCGACGGAACCGTATTTATAGAGGGCCTGACCTTCTATAAGGGCAAGTGGTACCTGTATTACGGCTGTGCAGACTCGATGGTTGGCCTCGCCGTATTCGACCCAAAGAAGCCGGCGCCAGCAGACCCAATTCCAAGCGCAAAAAATTGAGCCGCACTTGCGAAAGCAAAGCCGCAAATAGCCGATAAAAAGCGCAAGCCTTAACTAGGAAAATTTGCCCCGCTTAACTTTTAAGGCTGAGGCAAAAATCAACTGCGAGCGCAAAGCCCACAAACAGTGCAATAAAACTGCAGAGCCTGCCAAAAAGGCTAAAATAAAAAATCTATTTTTTATCCTCCACCACAACCCTGAAGCCCAGCATTCTATCGCCGCGCTTGTCTGCCGAAATTGGCTTGTATGGAACCTCGCCAAGCGAATCAGTCCAAGTCTGCGAGCTGCCGCCTATAATTCCGAATTTGGAATCGTCCGTGGCGTATTCCTCAACATTGCCAAGCAAATCGTAAAAGCCCTTTATATTTGCCTCGGAAGTTGCGACCTTGTGGGTTTTCATTCCGCTATTGCCGGCATTCCAAGAAATAGCATTTAAATCTACATACTTCAAATTACCAACCGCCTTGTAATAATCCTGCCTGCTCGGGAGCCTGACCATTTTTGCGCTTATCCAAGACAACCTTCTGCAAAAATCTTGAACATTTTCCAGAGAAACCGTCTCTACGGGCAAGTCTTCTCCAACATTTCTGCTGGGATTTTCCTGCATGACCATCTTGTAGAGCTTCTGGGGAACTTCGGTTGCGAGCATCTTCGCAGAGCTGCCGGACTCTATGGGCAATAGCGAGTCATTCAAGAGCTTATTTATCTCCGGCAACTTTGAGCCCAAATAGCTTAAAAAGCGCAAAGACAGCACGTCGTCTTCGCTCAGCAATGTGCTGGCCGGATAGCTCTTCTTGAGAGTTTCGCACTTTACTAACAAATCTCCTATCAAATTTGGAATCTCGTCTGAAGCTCCGCCGGCAAGAAGAAGAGCATTAAGTTTCCCGCGCCCTTTCTCTATCTGCGAGTACAAATCCCGACTCAAGGCTGTGTCTCGCAAATTTTCAAGCTTGCGCAAATTTGCGTCCGACGAATACTTGCTCTTGGCAAAAAGCAAATTCAACTCTTTCTGGCGCTCGTACGCAAAGCTGTAAGATTCAGCCGCCGCCTTAAAGTCGCCCTGCTTCTCAAGATTACCCGCCTTTTCAACAGCCTCTTTTATCTCGCTTTCAATTGGCGCCGCCTTCAGAGAGTCAAGTTCAACCTCAAACTCTCTGACCTTTGAAAAATTTGCAAAACTAGTGCTGGCAAACTCTTTATTTAAGTAAGTCTGCTTTTCTATTGCCTGCTGCAAAAGTTTCTGAGCCTCGTTCCAGCGCTTCGATTTCATTGCAAAGTCTATCTGTCTCTGCAAGTCCTGAATTTCGGAATCAAGCGGAGCCGCACTCACAAGCCTAAGCATCTGCTCCGCCTTGGCGAGCCTCCTGACATCGTAATACTCGCTATCCGGATACAGCTTATTGAGGCGCTGCTGCTTCTCCTTAAGCTTTGTGTAAAGGTCTAAGGCGAGCATCATGTTCTGCGATGTAAAGGCCTCGTCGGCCTCGAGAGCAAGCCTTGCTATTTCCTCCGCCTCAGCCTTGCCCCTTATGTTTTGGGACAGACCGCGCAATTTAAAAAGGCGGGCATGTATATCCCTATCCTGAGTCTTGGAACTAGTTATGTAATCCTGCAAAATCAATATTGCCTCATCAAGAATATCGACATCTGCATCGGTTACATTCCCAAGCTTTTGCCGCTCGTAAAATTTGTCCTCGAGCTTCTTAGATTTCTCAAGCTTTTCCAGAAGCACATGGGAATCGTAGTTCTCGTCCGGCTCGTACGAACCGCCTCGCGCTCCAAAAAATGTCAGAGCATAGGCAAGCCCCAGTACAACGGCGAAGGCAAAAAATGTAATCGCTACTTTTCCCAAATTCATCTGGCTAAAAAATATGTGCTTGTGCGTTAAATTAGTCTCTAGGTTTCGAGACATCCGCGAGGCGAAAATGTCTCGAAAAATCCAGCGTTTTTTATTTTGAAGAAGTCTTAACTTCTATAACGTCGTGCGGGAAGCTCTCCTTGCGCCCCGCCGATGTGATGCGGGCAAACCTCGCATTCGCCTTCAGCTGATCTAAAGTCTCGGCGCCCAGATAGCCCATGCCGCTCTGGATTCCGCCCGCATACTGGGCAAGCAAATCGTCAAGACCTACGGACACCTCCTTGAGAGCCTCTATGCCCTCCGCCGTAACCTTGTCGTTCTTGTCCTTAGTATCCCTGCCATAGCGCGCAGCCGAACCGTCTCGCATTGCTGCAAGAGAGCCCATGCCGCGGTACTGCTTGTAGGTCTTGCCGTTAATTTCCATAATTTTTCCCGGAGCTTCGGGCGTTCCGGCAAGCAGACTTCCGCACAAAACGGCGTCTGCGAGTGTCAAAGCCTTCACCATATCGCCGCTTTTTGTTATTCCGCCGTCTGCTATTATCTTTACTTTGGAAATCTTCGCCTGCGTAGCGCAAACATAAAGCGCCGTAAGCTGCGGAATGCCTATGCCTGCAACAATTCTAGTCGTGCAAATCGACCCCGGCCCCTGCCCGACTTTTACGACGTCAGCTCCTGCATTTGCCAAAAACTCAACGCCCGCTGCGCTCGTTACATTGCCGCCTATGATGGTCAAATCCTTAAAGTTTTCGCGCACTAGCTTAATCATATTTGCCACGTTTTCGGTGAAGCCGTGGGCGGTGGAAACTGCCGCGACGTCCAAGCCCCTTTCGACCATGGAGCCGACGTGGTTTACAATCTTATCCCTATCTAAAGAGCCGTCCGCCTTTCTGTAAATTGAGAGCGTTGCCCCGCAAAGAAGTCTGAAGCGGGAATCTCGCGCAGCGCGCTTTTTAGATGCATTTTCATCTAAAATTCGCTCTATGTCGGATAGCGTAAAAAGCCCCTTTAACTTGTCGTTTTCGTCAACCACCAAGAGCTTGTGAACTCCAAAGTGCTCGTTGAAAAATTCGTCGGCCTTGGCGATGGGATCGCCGCCCAATTCCTTGCTTGAAATAGTAAACACCTCCGAGCGCTTTGTCATTGCGTCGGCAATCTTCATTGATGCGTAGCGCTCTTTGACAACCGAGCCCGGCAAGAGCCCCACCAAGGTCCCGCTCGAATCTACAACCGGAAATGTTCTAAACCTGAACTTCTTGTCCTCAACCATATTTAGGACATCACCTATGTACTGCTCGGGGCTGACCCTTATGGGGTCCTGAATAAGGCCGTGTATGTAGTTTTTAACGCACGTAACCTGCGATAGCTGCTCGTCGGCCGACATGCTTGAGTGTATTATGCCCAAGCCGCCGTTTCTAGCCATCGCGATAGCCATCTTAGACTCCGTCACAGTGTCCATATCTGAAGATATTATTGGAAGCGTAAGCTTAACGCTCTCCGACAAGGCTGTATCGAGCTTGGTCTGCTTCGGAAGTATTGCAGAGTGTTGAGTCGCTAAAGTGACATCGTCGTATGTCAGCGCCGTCGGCGCGTTTTGGCGGAAGAAATCGTCCGCGTTCTTGAAAAATATATCGTCTATTGCGTTATTCATATTATTTCCCCTACTGGGGATACATTATGGAGTATTTATTTGCAAGTTTTTTTTAAGGGCACTTGCATTTAATAAATTCTTTAAACGTTTGAGGTTTTTTGTTTACAAACCCTAAAATTGAGTTAGCATAGAGCTTGCTATGAGAAACTTAACTGCTGTTCTAAATTCAAAGTCCGCACTAGCCATATCGACGCTTTCAATATTGGCGCTCTCAGCTCAGGCTGCACAGGTGCAGATAAACACAAATTCAGACTGGCAGAGCGCCTTTCCAAGCGGCTCTACTTCGGCAGACCAGCTCTGGGTAAACAGAGGTGCTACGCTGGATTTTGACCTTGATAGCACTCAGCAGATTGGAGCTGTGGAATTGGGCTATCCGTACGGAGACGACGCAAGCTCAATAGCGGGAATTTTAAATATAAAAAGCGGGACCCTGGAGGTTGGCGACCTAGTTATAGGCAATACCCTGGGAGCATCAGAGGAGGCTCTATCGCCAAAATCAACTTTAAATATATACGGAGGCGCAACGCTGCTATGGACCGGCGTTAACGATTACAACGCAAATAAGAGGCTTGAGAGCTCCCGCCAGAGCTACTCTACTTCGGAATTAAATATAGACGGTGGCGCATTCATAGTAGAAAGCAACATGAGCTTTAATGTTGCAGGCGGATTTGCATCGGTCTCAAGCTTCAATATAAGCGGAGGCGGAACTTACAAGGCCGCAGATGGTGTAAGCTCATCCATCAATCTTGCAAACGGCCAAAATTCGAGAGCCCAAGCGCTAATCAGCGGTTCCGACGCCTCCGGAAAATCCAGCACTCTGGAAGTATCCGGAACTGTAAATGTCGGCGGCAACGCAACGGGCGTACAGGCTACAATGACGATTGAAGACGGCGGCAAACTCGTCTCTGTAGAAAATTCGCAAGCGCTAAATATTGGAAATTACAGCGACAATGTCGCGACAGTCTATCTCAACGAGGGCGGAGTTATAGAATCCGCCGGATCAAAAGGCCTTAATATAACTATCGGAGCCGGTGTAAATTCCACGGCAAGCCTCATAGTAGACGGAGGTGAAATAACAAAGACTTCGGACGGCAACAATTACATCACAGTTGGCAATAACACTGAAGGCAACTCAAACTCTGTGTTGCAGATGAAAAACGGAGCAAAGATATCGCAGACTGAAAACAATTGGCAAATAAGCGTGCAAAACGCGACCATGGAAGTTCTAAGCGGTAGCGACATCTACATAAACGGTAACTTCACTGTTGGCAATTCCACTAGCAAAGCCTCAAAACTCGTCATAGACGGCAGCGGCACAGAGATAAGGGGCTCAGGCGGCGGAACGTCGTACGCGGGGTCGCTCTACTTGGCAAACACGGCAAACTACAAGGCCGAGGTAGTTGTATCAAACGGAGCAACGGCGGTTTTTAGAAACATAGTGGCCTCAGACAAGACAAATTCGCAGGGCTCTCTAATTGTCAAGGGGCTTGGCTCGTCCGTTAGCATTGGCAACCTCGGCTACGACACCCACTTTGGAGTAAATCAAAGCGACGCTGCAAACTATGCCGACAACAGCGCCAAGCTTGAAATCTGGACAGGCGCAAAATTCTCATCTGCAAGCGGCAGCGGGAACTCGCTTAAGATTTACGATTCCGCGCAAGTTAATTTTGTCATGGACAGCACCACGATTTTGGACGCCTCAAATAGTGGAGACTCAATGCTTAGCTACTTTAGGGTAGACGCCTACAAAAGCGATGGAGCATCTAAGCCCTTTGTAATCGACGCATCTCAACTAAAGCCCGTAGAATACGAAGGCTTTTACGAGATAGTGCTTACGGAAATTCCGGAAGGTTTGTATTTAAACGATGAACTAGTCGATTTCGACTCCATGTCGGGCGAGGAAATATTTAGCTTTGTTCAAGACAACTTTGACTTTAAGAATTGCACAAACATTTACGGCTGGGAAGATATAGGTGCCGAAGACGTCTATTACGATGTAAATCGCCTAGTGCTTCAGTTGACTTCATATGCAGTTCCCGAGCCCTCGACATGCGCTCTAATATTTGGGGCATTAGCAATTGCTCTTGCGGCCTATCGCAGACGGCGTCTTTAGTAAAAATTAAAAAGCGCTCCAAAATTCTGGAGCGCTTTTTTAATATCTGCAAATTCTGGCTTACTTAATCATTACATCTTCCTTGCGGACAGTTCTAAAGAGGGCCGACTTTGAGTTGTCAGGCCTGCCCGGCACAAAGGGAACGACCTTTGGAGCCGGCGAATTTGCGTTTCTTAAACCTATCTCAAGAACGATGGAATCATACAGCTTCTTTGCCTCGGCATCGCCCTGATATGCTGCAGCCTCAAAGAGAACCTGGGCCGTATTTTTATCCATTGCAACCCCCAAGCCGTAGTAGTAGCAGAGCCCCAAGAGCCTCTGCGCCTCGGCGTCGCCCTTTTCAGTGGCGGCAGTCCAAATGCTTGCAGCGAGTTTCAAATCTTTTTCAACGCCCTCGCCAGAGAAGTAGCACAAACCAAGCTGGGTCTGCGCCGGCACAAAGCCCTTCTCGGCAGCGCGCCTCCACAAATCGTAAGCCATTCTGGCATCTACCTTATCGACGCCCTGCCCGCGAGCATAGCAAAATGCGAGATTGTGCATTGCCCTTATATTGCCCTGAGCCGCCGATTTTTGCCACCAGAAAGCGGCCTCGCCATAATCCAAGTATACGCCCTGGCCTCCGTTTGCATAGCAACTCCCCAAGAAGTACTGCGCCTGCGCATTGCCGGCTAGCGCGCTCAACTTCCAGTATTGCACTGCCTTGTGCCTATTTTTCTTCATCACAGTGCCGCTAAAGTAAAGCTCGCCCATTCTGCAGAGAGCCTCCGGATGCTTGCGCCTGGCGGCTTCGTACCACCAGTAGGCGGCCATTCGCATATCCCTTGGAATCAAATCGTTATCTGCGTAAAAATCTCCCATTTTATTTTGGGCGTCTGGATCTCCCGCAAGAGCCTTCTGGGATATAATTTCCATTTCCTTAATTTTTTGGCGCTGCTGTTGGGTGTAGTTTTCAGCGTCAATTTGCATGAGGCTTGGCTTGGAAGGCGGAGTTATATTCTCCGTGGGAACCTCAGTTTTGGTGGCCACCCCCTGCTGCTGCGGCTTGTTTACAGATACGGACGCAGAATTAAGGCCCTGCCCAAAGTTTGCCGAGCCGGCCGACGGCAAAGTCGCGCAAAGTTGCGCCGAGGCTAAAAGCAGTGTCGCTAATAATGGTATTTTTTTCATTTGAGCAAAGCGATAAACGATTTCGCCCTAGCTTGCAAGCATTTAGCTAATTTTATTGCAAAGCCGGGGACCCCCGCTCTGAAAAGCCCACCCTAGCCTTAAGAGCCAAGGCTTGCTAAAATAATCGAAATAAGAAGCGCCAAGTGCGCATATTCTTGCGCGATTTTACCTCAAGGTTTGTATATTTACTTTTTCTTCCGCTTTCTGGGTTTTAGAACTTTAAATTCTACGCCTGCTATACTTGAAGCTTGCTTCCACTCTTGGCGGAGTTCCGACTTTAAAATGGCAAAGCGCTCCCCGACGTGGCTTGATGCTGAAGAAGCCCACTGCAATAGCTGCTCGCTCGTGAGACTTTCAACTCCGAATGTCATTGCAGTCAGGCGTATGAGATTGTCGTCGCTTGCGACAACCAAGAGCTTGGGATTTTTGCTCGTTGCGCACATCTGCTCTATAAAATCGTCGGCGCTCATATTTGAAGGGGTGTAAACTTCCGAAAATGTCAGCGAAAGCCCTATTCGCTCAACCGTTATATCATCGCCCCTGCCGTCGTAAACTATCGTAACTCTGTAATTAAAGGCATCGTGTATCTTGCTGAGCTTGGAGGCCAAAATTTTTTTTGCCACTTCCTGCCCCTTTGTCGAAAAGACCTGCGACATCTCTTGGTCGGAGCGTATGGCATTCCAACCGTCAACCAATAGATGTTTTTGAACATTCGGCATAAAAGTTAATTTGGTTGTTGAAATTTGAGG
>OJMH01003538.1_pt1 | contig 11425 bp, 10 predicted proteins | sample 1597111 | NCBI WGS metagenome assembly OJMH01 (sample SAMEA2452115, study PRJEB22498) | human gut metagenome | reverse complement strand
CCTGGACGCAGCATCATAATCTGCCGCCGCTCAATGAATCCATGAATTTGGAAAGTTACCGCCGGCAGTTTGTTTTGGTTCCGCAACGCCATTATGCCGGCAGTGACGACGAGGTTATGCCGCCGTCTTTAATCCGGGCGTTTGTTGACGGAACAGCGCCGGTCATCGTGGTTGACGGAGCCAGCCATAATTCCGGCTGGGAAAAAATCTATCCGGAAATTTGGGCGGAACAGCCGTAGCGGTTGGTGTTTTGTGTGTGTCCGTTCGCTGCTTGTTTGGGCTGTATTTATGCCTTATGGTCGCCGTTTTCCAACTCGGCAAATTTTTGCGCCATGGTCGGGTTATTGCGGGTGAGGCGTTTGACGGTCAAATCCTGCGCTTTGTTGTTGGCCAGGCGCAGGTTGTTTTCTGAGGACATCAGAGCGTCTTTGGTCTTTTGCAGGTGGTCGATGGTCTTGTCTATTTCTTCAATGGCTTTGCGGAATTTGTCGCTGGCAAGCTGATAGTTGCGGCCGAACTTGTCTTTGAAGTCGTTCATTTCCGCCTCAAAGTTGGAAATGTCTATGTTTTGGTTTTTATATTCCGCCAGCTGTCTGCGGTATTGCACCGCATTGAGAGCTGCGTTGCGCAGCAGCGTAATCATAGAGATGAAAAACTGCGGGCGGATGACGTACATTTTGGGGTATTTGTGCGAAACGTCGACAATACCGGTGTTGTAAAGCTCGCTGTCGGTTTCCAGCAGCGATACCAGCACGGCGTATTCGCAGCCTTTTTCGTTGCGGTCTTTATCCAACTCTTTGAAAAAGTCTTCATTCTTGTGTTTGGTGGCGGTGGTATCCATTTCATTTTTCATTTCAAACATGATGGAGATGAATTCCACGCCGTCCGGGGTGCTTTCCCGGAAAATATAATCGCCTTTGCTGCCGGTTTTGGCGTCGTTGTCTTTTTCAAAGTAAGCATTTTGAAAGGCGGTTGCGCGCAGACGGTTGAACTCGGTTTCGCAGTGTTGTTCCAGCGTTTCGCCAATCATTTTGGTGGACATTTTGGTTTTGAGGTCTTTATAAAAGGCGATTTCGGTGTCTTTGGCCTTTAACTGGAGGGCGAAGTTTTCCTTGAGGGACTGTTCGTGCAGGCGGCTGTCTTTTTCACTTTCTTTCAACAGGCTTTCGAGTTGCAGGATTTTTTTGTCTTTCTCGACGAGTTTGTCTTTTTCGGCGGCAAGAGCGGTGGTTACGGCAATGGTTTTAGATTGTTCGTTGGCGCTGATTTGTGCTTTCAGACGTTCGATTTCCTGTGTCAGGCTGTTTAAGGAACGCTCTTTTTCCATTTGCGCCTGTGTCTTGAGAAGGGAAAGTTCGTTGTCTTTTTCGACCAGGAGCTGTTTTTCGCGTTCTTGCAATTCTTTGTGAAATTCGGCATTGCGCACCTGGCCGGCGATGGCCGCATAACCGGATTCATCGACGGTAAAGACTGCGCCGCATTTGGGGCATTTTATTTCGGGCATAGTTAGTGAAGTCTCCGCAGATTGTTGTATTTATGACAGATGAAGACAGAATATGGCGAAGCGGCGGCGATGTAAAGCGCTTTGTCCGCAGGCTGTGCACGTTTTTGCGATGCGCTAAAAATAATGGGGGCAACATGTACCCCCTCATCTTGCGGCATTGAGCCTTATTATATATGTGTTGACCGTCTAATTAATCTCTGAAAAAAATTACGTCATAACATATATTGCAACTAATATAACAATATTCTAATTGAAAAGTCAATAATAATATTATAGTCTAATGGCAAATGAACTTAAAAATAGGAGTTTGTTATGAAATATCGTTTAGGTTTGGACCTTGGCAGCACTTCAATCGGCAGTGCGGTTATGGCGTTGGATGAGCAGAATAATGTTTTGGATATTATTGATGCCGGGGTGCGGATTTTTGATGTTTCAGAGGGTGCGGAAGACAGACGCCTTAAACGGACAATGCGCAAGAATTTGGTCAGGACCCGCAAGCGTTTGGCGTTATTGGCGCAGAAGCTTTTTGAGAATGGCTTATGGGTTAATGCCCAACCGGAAGGTACGGCGCGGCTGGCGGCAAAGTCTCCTTATAAAATTCGTTACGATGCCGTAACCGGGCGGCTAGAAAATCCAAATTATGTTGGCCGGGCGTTGCTGCATTTAGCCAAGCACCGGGGAGCCGGTTTGTTTCTGCGGCAGAGGAGAGCGAGGAAGAGGTTCTTGAGGAAGGTGAAAAATCAAAAGGGCGGTCTTCGCCGTATGATTTGATGCTGAAACATCTTAAAGACAGCAATTCGGAAACCGTCGGGGCTTTTTTCTACAAAAGGATACAAGATAGGGAAAAACCGCAGAACAGAGTAGTGCGGCAGCGGGCTTATGCGTTAAAAGAAAAAATAGTTGATTATGCTATTCCGCGTTATTTGGTAAAAGATGAATTTCACAAAATCTGGGATACGCAGGCTCAGTATTTTTCTCAGATGCGCAAAGAGGGGCTGAAACAGGAGGTTTATGATATTTTGTTTTATGAACGTCCGGCAGCCCCTTATGCGGTGGGAAAGTGCATTTATTTCAGAGATGAAGACCGTTTGTTGAAGGCGCATCCGCTGGCTGAGCTGCGCCGTGTGTATGAGGAGGTCAACAATATCCGAATTGTGCATGATACGGGTAAACGCCGCCTGACACTGGAAGAACGGGACAACATCATTAATGAGCTTTTGTTGCAGGGGAAAAATGCCGGCAAACAAGCGATTAAGAAGTTGTTGAATTTGTCGGGGCAACAGAAAATTTCTTTGCAGGATGACCGGGTTATTAAGGCTTATCTTTATTCTCGCCCTGAATTTGCCGAGGTGGCATATTTGCAAAAACTTTCAACGGAAGAACTGGCCGCTTTTATTGAATTTTTGGCGGAACCAAAGAATCCTGACGACAGAAACGGACGTTTGTACAGTGAGGATGCCTTAATTCAGAAGCTGAAGCTGATTTTAGATATTGATGACGAGAAAGAAATCGGAAATTTGCTGGCCAAACTGCCCAGAGGGCGGGGAATGCTCGGAAAATCGGCAACCGAACTCTTGTTGGAAAAAATGAAGCAGGAGGTTCTTTCTCATCGGGAAGCAACGGATGCGTTGTTGGCTGTGGACAAGCGCTTTATGGCAGCAGAAGAAATTGCCCGGGAAAAACAGGGAAAAAGTTTTGCTCTTCCTTATTACGGCGAAATTTTGCAATCGGATACGCAGCCTTTGCCGCAGTTGGTTATTGACAATAACAAGACACAGAACAAAGATGAGGCGCAGTGGGGGAAAATTGCCAATCCGGCCGTCCATATGATGCTAAATCAACTCCGGCTGGTGGTGAATGATATTATCCGGATTTACGGTCGGCCTTATGACATTAATATTGAGTTGGGGCGGGATGTCGGTTTGTCGACCAAGAAAAAGAATGAGCTGGAACAAAGGCAGAAATCAAATGAAAAGCAAAATGAGGCGGCTAAAGAGTATTTGCGGCAGCATAAGCTTTGCATTAACGGAAAAAATATTTTGAAATACAAGCTGGCTATGGAGCAGGGGTGGTATGACGCTTATAATCCCGATAAAAGAATTCCGCGCGATTTCAGCGGTATGGAGATAGAGCATATTATTCCTCAGGCCAAGGGCGGTACTGATACATACAACAATCTTTGTCTGGTCAATCGCAATGATAATCTCAATAAAGGTGACCGTTTTGCCTATGATTATTTTGCAGAAGCCAAAGAGCCGGAAGTTTTGCGCGAGATTTTGAAAAATGCCCGCCGAAATATGCCCGGAAAAGCCTGGCGTTTTGAAGCAGAGGCGCGCGAACGTTTTGAAGATGTCGGCGATGAGGACGAAACAAACCGCTATTTGACCGATACGTGCTATATGTCTAAAATGGCAGCGCGTTATTTGCGGGCGATTGTTGATTGTGATGACAGTGAAGATGTTATTCGTAACCGGATTTTGGCGGTTAAAGGCGGGCAGACGGCTCAACTGCGCAAAAACTGGAATCTGCAAGGGCTGGAATATGATTTGATGGGGTTGGATGTTCCTCGTTATGTTTCCTGTACGCCGCACTGGCTGGAGGTAAATTCCGGAGAAGTCCGAGTAGGAGCTGACAAGCCTGATGTCGACGGAAGCTGGCGGTTTGTTGATAAGGCGAAAAATAAGGAATGGCTTTCCAAGCCGAGAATAGATCATCGGCATCATGCCATGGATGCGATTGTTGTGGCTTGTGTTAATCGGGCGATGATTAAAAAACTGGCTGACAGCACGGCGTTGAGGCATTTTCAATGTCCGTTGCCGCTGGCGGCGGTTGATTCTCCGGGAGCGTTTCGACGGAGGGTGCTTGAGGTGTTGAAAGAGATTAATGTGTCGCACAAGCCTAATCACAGTACTGCAGGGGAGCTGCATGAGGCAACAGGGAAGAAGGTTTTGTGTTTGAATCCTGATGTGCCGGGAGCTTTGCTTACTGTTTATGGCAGAAAGATTCTGCAGGTTGTTAAAACCGCTCGGGATTTGAATAAGCTTCTTATTCCCGAGACTATAAAAAACGAGTGGTATGAAGATATTGCTCAAGATAAGGAAAAACAGGCGAAGCTGGTTCGAGATTTTGGTTTGTATATAAACACGGCCGAACAAATTCTGGCGGAAGAAAATGAGCGGGCTGTGGCAGAAGGCAAAAAGGAAATTAAGATCAGCGAAGGCCGGATTATAGCGAAGGCTTTTCATATTATTCAGGAGAAAGGATTATGGAGGGGAGATAAATTCAAGTGTTATGAAAATTCCTCATCTCTTATTTATATCAAGAAGCATGGGGTTGCTTATAAATCAGGTAATAATCATTGTGTTGATTTTTATGTGAAGGATGGAAAAGTCGGCTGGGAAGTGATTAGACGCTTTGATGTTAATCAGGCGGGATTTGTTCCGGAATGGAAGAAAAGCGGCGGCAAAATTATCTGGTCTGTTCAACAAGGGGATTTGCTGGAACTGGATACGCCGGATGAGTGGAAGGGGTATACGGATAAAGACCGCTGTTTGGCCAGGGTGAAAAAGTTTAGTGACGGCCGTGTTACAATTGATTTTGTGACAGATGCTCGGATGACGTCGCCGAAAGATAAAAGCTTAAAATATATGTTGGTTGACAGTCTTGAGGACAGAGGATTGAGTTATTTTCTTAAAAACAAGGCGCGAAAAGTAGAACTGACGCCTTTTGGCAAAGTAAAGAAAAAACACAAGGTTTTGTGGAATGGCACGAAGGCAGCGGCTTGAAACTTTAACCGGATGGTCGATGATGTGGATAATCTGTATGTTTGATATTCCGGTCAGAACCAGAAAGGAGATGCGCAAGGCGACGCGTTTTCGCAATGTTTTGCTGGATGAGGGTTTTGTGATGAAACAGTTTTCGGTTTATATTAAACCGGTGAAAAGCCTGAGTGCCGGGCAGACTGTGACGAAGAGGCTGTCGCGGTTTATTCCGGATAATTCGTCCGTGTCGTTTTTATATATTACAGATAAACAATATTTGATGACCGAGAATTATTTGGGAAAGAATTATGAAGAAAATGAAGAAGAGACTCGTGAAAAAAATGGCCAGTTGCTACTGTTTTAATGGTTTTGGGAAGACATTTTTATTTTATAATAACACCTTGAAATTATTTAATTTCAAGGTGTTATGCTATTAGATAGCTTATCAGAGATTAATTAGACGGTCAACTATAACATGTTAAACGATGATTTTATTTATGCTAAAAGCTTATCAGAGATTAATTAGACGGTCAACTATAACATTGCGCCATACATGCATGATACGTATGTAAGCTTATCAGAGATTAATTAGACGGTCAACTATAACATTTTAAACGACGACTTTATTTATGCTAAAAGCTTATCAGAGATTAATTAGACGGTCAACTATAACATGATGCTGGTGACAAAGGTAATTTTACATAGCTTATCAGAGATTAATTAGACGGTCAACTATAACTTACGTTGATGATGTTGATCAGACTTCTTCTAGCTTATCAGAGATTAATTAGACGGTCAACTATAACTATGTGACTTAGAAAGATTGCCTGCAAAATAGCTTATCAGAGATTAATTAGACGGTCAACTATAACGACACAACCGGCGCATTCTGGCCAAGCGGCAGCTTATCAGAGATTAATTAGACGGTCAACTATAACAAATAGAGAGCGGGTTTACTTTATCGGACAAGCTTATCAGAGATTAATTAGACGGTCAACTATAACAGCCACATATATTCGGTTTATGAGTCTTTGAGCTTATCAGAGATTAATTAGACGGTCAACTGTAATTCAGTCGGTACATATCGGTCATTTGCCAAAGAAGCTATTTTTTTGTGTGGTGGTTTTAAAAACAAGGATATTTCAGCAGAACTTTTTTATTTTCGAAGCTGGTAACCAGACTGCTGACAAATTCATAAATACCGTCATTTAAGGAAACGGTTCCTTTTGCTGTTTCAACGGGGGTGGTTATGATTTTGGTCAGGCTTCGTTTTATTGCCGGTGTTAGTTCGATATGGTCGATATTAACCAGCTTGTTTAGCTCTTCAAATACAATTTTATCGGCCAAGGCACGAAAGGGTTCAATTAAATCATCAACCAGTGGCAGAGGATTACCCTGACTGCGGTGTTTCAGGCCGATATAAGGCAGAAGACCATTGCCGGCGACGGCTCGGGCGATGATGGCTCGCAAGACGGTGTAGGTATAATTCAATAATATATTTGTGTCATCATTAAGGCGGTTTCTGACAAATTTTTTACCAAACAGGGACTTGAAATAAATTGCAGCAGCGATGCCTTCATGATTGCGGGCGTCATCGCTCAGTGTTTCCCTGGCTAAAAGTTTCAGGCGTTCAATATTGGGGTGGTCGGGAAAAAAATATTCCAGAATTTTAGCCTGATTGTAAATTTTGTTTTGGATAATGCTTTTCCAAAGATTCTTTTGCAATGGTTTGGAACAGTTTATTTGCTGACGGATACGCGGGGCAATCAGCCAGTGTCCGGTATAGGGCATTGTCAGCGTTGTCGGCAGATAATCTTTGCCGCAGCAGATGAGGCAGCCGCCTTGCTCGCAGACGGCATTAATAATGTTTTTAGTCAGGTTTATGTTATTTGCGGAAAGCAGAAGCGCCAAAATGTTATCCAGAGGGATTTCCTGTCTGATTTGGCTTGTTTTGTTTTCAACGACGAGAAAACCTCGGTGCAGGGACAGCGCAAAGCCGTCGTTCATTATTTCGATTATTTGTCGATCCATAGCCGTTGCTCCCTTTATTTCTGTTACTCTGTAATAAAAGAATAACGGCAAATATGAAAAATATGATTAACGGCGTTGTTAATGTGGCGGGGAGGGTTAGTTTTGGTGGTTTTTGAGGAAATTGTAAATGCTGGCGCGGGAGAGATTCAGACGGCGGGCGATTTCGGCTTTTGAAATGCCGTCGGCCAGCAGTTTTTTGATTTCTGCTTTATGGTGCGCCAGTTTGGATTTCAGCTTTTTGCCAACCGGATGGCCGAGTTTGACGCCGGAGGCTTTAAGCGCGGAAAGTTTGCGCCGCGTGGAATAAGATGTGACGTTTTTTTGCAGGGATAAGGCGATGTTTATGCCTTGCATGATAAATGGGAAATCGGCTGCGGAAAAGTCAAAGGTCAGATTTTCGGCCGCGGATATGATTTTGTGTTGTGGCAGAAGTTGTTCAAGGTTGTTTTTTATTTCGCCTACCGTTTGTCCGAGGCGGATGATTTCTGAAACAATAATGGTGCTGTGGGGCGGAAGGCTTTCGGCACAGCTAAAGTCAGAAGCCAGGAGGAAGTCTTCAATGTTCAGGCTGTTGAGGCGGGCATAAGCGCTGATGGCTTGCTTTTGCGCCCTGATGATTTCTTCCGGTTCGTTTATTTTGATATAAGCAAAATTCATTCGGGATAATGTTTCGTGTTAAATTAAAACGGTCATTTAATGCGAAAGAAAAAACTGAGGAAATAAACAGCGCATTCATTATCATTGTTGACTATTGGCAGCCTTTTCTGTATGTTAAATAAAAATGACCGTTTTGTGTTAACTATTTTTTACAGATGAGAATGTTAAAGAAAATCAGACTTGACTTTTTGTCTAACTGTAGCTAAATTAAGTCTAATTAACAATTATTATAAACTTATATAATTTTAACTATTATGGATATTAGAGAAAAATTAAGAGCAAATCCTAAAGCTTTTATTTTGTTGGCTTTATGGGCGGTTAGTTTGATTTTTGTTTTTGGCAATGAGTTTACGGCTTATGTCAACCGGGATGCGGCGTGGCTTGTTTTGGCACTGCTGATTTGCCTGGCTGCTTTTTTGGTGTGTAATCGTTTTGGCGACAGCAAAAGTAAACCGGAGATTGGCAAACCGGAAGATGAGAAAGTGGATTATTCTCTGAAAGCTCAGTTGGATGAGGCGCTTTCTTCCCAAATGTCGCTGATGGCTTATGGCAGGAAAAAAGAGATTCCGCAGGAGCTTTACGATAAGCTGGTTTGCTGCGATGCGTCAAAAGACCGGCCGAACAATGTTTGTGAAACGGAGGGCAGCATCAGCCGTTTTCCCGGTGAAGAATGGCCTTGTCGTTTGGTAGATAGAATCTGGGGGGTGTTAATCGGTGAAATGGTGGTTTATAATCTTGACGATTATTCCCTGTTCGGCGCTGCGCGGCTGGCAGCTTATTTTCCCGGTGCGATTTTGTATAACAATATCGTGATTTTTTATGAGGGAGACGGCAGCCGCCAGTTTGAGAGAAAAGATCCGACTTATATTTATAATCAGGATGTTTCTTATGAGGATTGGTATTTGGCTGACGGCAATAAAATTAAGGAGATGTTTCCTGATTATGCCCGTTATCTTGCTGATGGCGGCGGGTGGTTACATTCCGGGATTGGGGGACTGTATTTTCTTGTCAGTTCTGATTTCAAACGGGTGCAAAACGCTTTTATGCCAACAGGGTGTTATTTGACTTTTACTTCGTTTCAGGCGTTGGCCGAAGGACATGGCTTTACTTTTGCGAAGACATTTGCCGATGGTTTTTATGCCCGTTCTCTGCGCGACACTTTTGTCGAGATTGTTTCGGCTTATCGCAACGGCGCTTTATCCCGGACAGCAGAAGCTGCGGCGGAAACGGCATTTTATGATTTGGAGTTTTCCGAGAAGCATTATGCGCAGTTTTATGTCGGTTATCCACGGTGCAGCTTTTCCAGGGCCAGAGAGGTGGCCGCAGATGTTGATGAAATTTCGAGAGCTTATTTGGAAAACAGAAAGTTGTCTCATTTCAACATTTTGCAAAACGGAATTTATCTGAATTCGGACTGGGATGTTAATCAGAGCCTGGATGGCACGATGATATTTCCGCTTGATATTTATGAGGCTTGGAGCCGTCCTTTTACCCAAGATGAACTGAAGCAATTGTTTGGTTATGTGACTTTGGTAAACTGCTATTCCTTTAAAAGTGAGAATTTTGCTCTGAAAATGCAAAAAGGATTTTGCGAAAGGTGAGAAAAAAACCGGGGCAACCCCGGTTTTTTTTGTGGCTTATTGGAGCGGAGGGGTTGCAAATAATCTTACCTTGGTTATGATACGGAACAAACGACAACCTGAGGAGAATGACATGAAAATTGCGATTGCCGCAGATCACGGCGGATTTGAGCTGAAACAAAAACTGATTGCACATTATTCTTCTTTGGGGGTGGAAATGAGCGATTTGGGAACTTATTCGGCAGAATCGGTCGATTATCCCGATTATGCCGAAAAAGTGAGCCGGGCGGTTTTGGACGGTGCTGCCGATTCAGGCGTTTTGATTTGCGGTACGGGAATCGGCATTTCAATTGCCGCCAACCGGCACAAGGGCATTCGCGCGGCGCTGCTTTACAGTGCGGAAACGGCACGTCTGGCGCGGGAACACAATAACGCCAACGTGGCGGTGTTTGGCGCGCGGACAATGACTTATGACGAGGTAGTCGAGCGGCTGGACATTTTTTTGAAAACGCCGTTTGAGGGTGGCCGCCATGTGCGCCGTATTGAAAAAATTGATGTTTACGGAGGATGTTAGAGATGATGGATTTTACGGAGAATTTGTGGGAAGAAGATGCGGAAATCGCCGATGCGATTGATAATGAGCTGAAACGCCAGCAGAACCAGATTGAACTGATTGCCTCCGAAAATATTGTGTCGCCGGCGGTTCTGGAAGCGCAAGGCTCGATTTTAACCAATAAATATGCCGAGGGTTATCCGGCACACCGTTATTACGGCGGATGCGAATATATTGATGTGGTGGAGGAGTTGGCGCGAGCACGGGCGAAGGAACTTTTTAACGCCGCTTACGTTAATGTTCAGCCGCATTCCGGTTCTCAGGCTAACACCGCGGTTTATGTCGCTTTGCTCAAGCCCTGCGATGTGATTATGGGGATGTCGCTGGATGCCGGCGGACATTTGACGCACGGCTCTAAAGTGTCTTTTTCGGGCAAGTGGCTGAATGCCGTACAGTATGGCGTATGCCGGGACAGCGGGTTGATTGATTATGAACAGGCCGAGCGGCTGGCGCTCGAAAATCGTCCGAAACTGATTATTGCCGGCGGGTCGGCTTATCCGCGGCAGATTGATTTTAAGCGTTTTCGCGAGATTGCCGACAAGGTCGGGGCTTATCTGATGGTGGACATGGCGCATTTTGCCGGGTTGGTTGCCGGCGGGGTGCATCCCAATCCGTTGGAATATGCCGATGTGGTGACGACGACGACGCACAAGACTTTGCGCGGGCCGCGCGGCGGTATGATTTTGACTAACAATTCCGAGATTGCGAAGAAGATTGATTCCGCTATTTTCCCGGCGACGCAAGGCGGGCCGTTGGAGCATATTATTGCGGCCAAGGCGGTTTGCTTCAAAGAGGCTTTAACGCCACAGTTTAAGGACTATGCCGCGCAGGTGGTGAAAAATGCCAAAGCTTTGGGTGAAACGCTGAAAAAGCGCGGGCTGGATTTGGTTTCCGGCGGGACTGACACTCATTTGCTGTTGGTTGACCTGCGGCCGAAAAATCTGACCGGCGATGTGGTTGAAAAGGCTTTGGAAGCCGCGCATATGACCTGCAACAAAAACGCCATTCCTTTTGATCCAATGCCGCCGAAAGTTACTTCAGGCATTCGTGTCGGCACACCGGCGGCGACGACCCGCGGTTTTAAGGAAACCGAGTTTATTCAGGTCGGCAACTGGATTGCCGATGTGACGGATGCCGTCGGGACGGCGGACGAGCAGGCTGTTATCGAACGTGTCGGCAAGGAAGTGGTGGATATGTTAGCGGCTCGTTTTCCGATATACGGCTAAAAGTTCGTATAGCACGTTATCTAGAGCGATTTTTTCCGGTCGTAAGTGTCCTC
>OJMH01003532.1_pt1 | contig 11449 bp, 13 predicted proteins | sample 1597111 | NCBI WGS metagenome assembly OJMH01 (sample SAMEA2452115, study PRJEB22498) | human gut metagenome | reverse complement strand
AATATAGTGGTTATTGCGCTCCTCGCGGCGGCGATAGGGCCGCTCCTGCTTGTGGTCGGGAAATTGATTTCAAGCGTTGGAACGATCATCAAACTTGGGTCGCTATTGTTCTCGAAGACGGGACTCATCATTGCGGCTATCGTCGCAGCCGTGGTGGTGATTAAAAAGCTGTGGGATACCAATGAGGATTTCCGAAACGCCGTAACCGCAATTTGGGAGAAGGTCAAAAACTTCATCCTCAATGCCGTTGAGGCAATCAAGGATTGGTGGGACAAAAACGGGGAGAAACTCGTCAAAAAGGTGGTGAGTACCCTCAAGTCCCTTTGGAAAATCGTCAAACAGATTTTTGGAAAAATTCAGAAGATTGCGGAAAAAGTATGGGGGATTGTAAAGGACATCGTCATTGACGTGGTCGTGGCAATCCGTGATTTCTGGGAGAAGAACGGAGCGCAAATATGGGCGACGGTCAAAACGCTGTTCACCAATATCTGGAATATCGCAAGCACCGCTTTTGATATTATCTACAATGCGGTGCTGAAATTTTTGGACTATGTCCGTCCGATATGGGAGAATATCAAGCAGCTATTTTCCTCGCTTTGGGATACCCTGGTCGAATTATACGAGACCTTAAAGCCCGTCTTTGACCTCATCGGCGGGCTGGTCATGACTTTGCTCGGCGTGGTGACAGGAGTCCTTTCCGGGATTATTGAGGCACTCGGTCCGTTCATTCAAGCCGTGATAGATGTAGCCCAGGCAATCCTGGAAATTATACAGGTAATCTGCGCTGTGCTTCGAGGCGACTGGTCGGAAGCCTGGGAACATATGAAAAATGTGGCGTCCAATCTTTGGGACGGCATCAAAAATATTTTCCTCGGGATATGGGAGTTTATCCAGGGATTTTGCGAGGGCGTGAAAAACTTCTTCGGAAATCTCGGGGATAATATCGTTGCTATATTCAAAAGTGCCTGGGAAGGGATTAGTGGCTTTTTTACAAACCTGTGGGAAGGCATAAAATCCGCAGCATCATGGATATGGGACACCATAACCGGGCTGTTCTCGAAAATCGGAGATTTCTTCTCCGGGCTGTTCAAGGATGCATTCAATTGGGGCAAGAACCTGATACAGAACATCGGAGACGGCATCAAAAAGGCTTGGGACTGGGTAGTAGACGGAGTCAAGGGGATCGGGCAGTCGATTGCGGACTTCCTCGGATTTGGTTCACCGACCAAGAAAGGACCGGGGCATAAGGCAGACGAGTGGATACCAAATCTCATGGACATGATGGCGCAGGGTATGTATAACGACATCCCTATGATCCAGCGAGCAGCTATCCAGGTGGCGAACGCTCTCGGTTTAACGACTACAACCAACCGCGCAATGGTGGGTACAGGGACGAGTCCGAATGCCGATTTATTGAACGGCATCTTACAGGGAATGGCGGCGATGAACGGTATGGGAGGCGAAACAGGCAATAAAGAGATAGCATTACAGATTGACGGTCAGACATTTGCCAGGTTGATTGTTCCAAACATCACAAGGGAATATAAGCGCAACGGTGTTGAGTTAAAGGGGGTATAGTGCGATGGATTTTTTCTCGATAAATGGAAAGAGCATCAAAGCCCCAACGGAAATGACGATCTCCTCGGAGCATCTTGACAAAGCCGAGCGGACGATGGACGGAACAATGGTTATTGACATCATCGGGACTAAGAAAAAAGTGGACATGTCCTGGGAATATTTAACTAAAGAGGATATGAAGACGTTAGCGATGGAGTCGGGAAGTGACCGATTTTCCGAGATTTCTTTTCATGATGAAAAGACTGGGGTGCCGGTGCAAATGACTGCAAGGGCAGAAAGTTTGACCTATATGCCGTACTATGACTGGGCAAAGGCTCAACTGATTTGGAAGAGCGTATCGGTTACGTTTAAGGAAAGGTAGCAGGGTATGGAGTATTCAGATAATCCGCGCAAGGTGTATGGGAAAGTAGAAATCGTTTACAGCGACAAAGAAATCAGCAGCAATATGGGCATAACAGTCAGCGGTAACTCGAAAATCAGTCACCCGCGCGAGGTGTTTGAGGGATATGTCTCGCCGACAGTCAGAGCCTGTACGATGGATGGAAATTCGGATATGAGCGGCTCGTTCCAAATGGTGGACGATACCTGCATCGTCGGCTGGTGGTCGGGCGGCTTATGTGGAACAGGAGGAGTGTTCGTGGTTAAGCCATATATCGAGTTGTCGTTTGTGTTGCGTCCGATTATCTCATGGATCATCCGAGGGGATGATAAGCTCAATCAATACCCCGTTGACTTTACGATTGAATACAAATCGAACGGAGAGATTGTGTATACCGAGGAGATCACGGGGAATGGTGCAATAGAGATTAAACTTGAGCCAAAAGTCAATGATATCACCTCTATTCGGATGACCATCTCGAGATGGAGTACCCCGAATGCGTGTGCAAAGGTCATACAGTTTTACGATAAACTCTATGAGGAGTACACGGGAGATGCCATGCAGATGTTTGAGGTTAATGAGGAGATGTGTTCGACCGATGGGAATTACAATATTAACTCCGATACCATGACCGTTACGCTCCATAACACCGACAGAAAATTCGATAAAGGCTATCTTCGTTCGCTCATGATTTTGGGAAGAAAGGTACAGCCATATATCGGGATAGAAAAGGACGGGGAAATTGTGTACACCAGGTTGGGGACTTTTTATTCCGAGGAATGGCAGGTGGAGCAGGACAGCCAATGGGTAAAGTGTACGGCGGTAGATAGGCTGATGCGCTTGCAGAGCCAAACGTACATGGGCTATCCATTAACGGAGCAAGTTTCAGTATATGACCTGGCAAAGGACATCCTGTTGAAAAGCGGGCATTCCGAAAACGAATTTGAGATATCTGTTGATCTCAAGGACATGGTTATAGGGTTGGCGTATTTGCCCAAAACAACGGTTTGGGATGCATTACAGGAAATCGCAAATGCAGCGTTGTGTAAAATCTTTGTCGATAGGGAAGACCGAATCCATGTACGCAGCGAACAGGCTGAAACCGAACAAGTGGGGATCGAGATAAACCCGAGCAATATGTTCAGTTATAAGTCGAGTATAACTTTGACGGAGTTCGCAAACAGCATCAAGGTAGAGTACACAGATGTGGAAATTGCCGACGATATCATAGAGGTGGCAGAACTCGAGATAACGTTGGCTGGGAATGAGGTTCGGGAGGTGTCTTTGGATTACTCTTCGGACGTTGCATATGCCGTCATTTTGTCAAGCAATGTCAATGTGCGGGCAGTTATGGAGCAGGGAGGGGTCAATTCATGCCTCTTGACACTCACAAATCGTACAGGGACATCACAAACGACAACATTGACCGTTGAAGGGAATGCGATAGAACTTAATTCTCATACGGTGGTGGTTGAAGACAAGGACAGCGTAAACAGTTATGGAACGGTAGAGTATTCGCATACGGCATCGGAACTTGTGCAAAGCGAATCGCAAGCACGATACATCGGCGGAGTTATCCTTGCGAAAATGCGGGCGGGCGAGGGCGTGATTACAACCGAGTGGCGTGGTAATCCCGCATTAGAGATCGGGGCGAGTTATAGTAGTACAGACCGCTTTGGTGATAAAAAAGAGTTGATATGCGAATACAATAAATTTTCTTACGACGGGGGTCTGAAACAACAGACACGCGGACGATTGAAATAGGAGGGCAACACATGGCTTCGTGGAAAGAACCCGAAACAAATCACACGGCGGGGGATCAAGTCACGCCGGAAATTTTCAATACACTTGCCGAGAATGAGGTGTATTTGAATGAAACAAAAATAACGACAAACCAGGTGCAGGAGGCAACGGTTATGAGCGAAACAAGCGCAACACGGGAGAACTTGACGGAACAGGACACCGTGATGGGCGCATTCGGTAAAATACGAAAATGGTTTGCCGATTTGCGAGCATTGGCATTCAAGGATACGGTAGCAACCGCCGATATTAATAACTCGGCGGTAACGTCTGATAAAATTGCATCTTCCGCCGTGACAAGCACAAAATTGGGGACGAGTTCCGTCATAACATCGAAAATCAATGCATTGGCGGTTACAACCGAGAAATTGGCAAATCTTGCGGTAACAGCTGCAAAACTTGCGGCGAGTGCGGTTACGACAGACAAGATAGCCAATTCCGCCGTAACAGATGCCAAGATTTCTTCGGTTTCGGCAAGCAAGGTCACAGGTCTTGCAGAAGTGGCTACGTCGGGAGACTATAATGACCTTATAAATAAACCGACGATATCCTCGGGCATAACTCTTACGCGCACGACAATCAGGTTGAACCAACAGTACAATATCCCTGCAACGGGTGTTTATCTGTGCTTTGTGAGTTACTTGAATGCGGCAAGCATGAAAGGTGTAGCGTGCTTGGGTACAATGTCGAACGCAACAAGCATTGACAACGGAACGTGTAGCGGGATTTCTTCAATTTACTATGACGGGGGATACAAAAACATTCAGCTTCGCTGTATAAACGTAAGTTCGACAGCATTTATTTACCGACTGTACATCTCAACAAATGCGACTGCTGCACCGACGCAGCTTTTTGACGGAGACGGCACAATGACTGTCATAATGTACAAAATCAGCGGGCTTTCGGCGATAACTTAAGGAGTGGGTATGGCGAGAAACAGAATAAAACTTGTCAAGGGCGATGCGTTCAGCATCGCCTTTCATAATGTCCGCTTGCCGATTGTCGTAGAAGGGGAAGGAGTTGAAAAGACCGAGATAACGGAGGAGGACCGTTTGGAATTTTCTATTACTCGGACAGATCGTGTGCCTGTGATACAAAAATACTATCCGGGCGAGATAGAAAGAAACGGTGATACATTCTATGCGATGCTGACTGCCGAGGAAACGGAAAAGCTTGAAAGCATTTTATACAGAGCGCAGTTGCGAGTAGATATTTCAAATTGCGGAGAGGAGGTTTACACGCTTGTCGATAAAGAATTGGAGGTGGTAGCAAAATGAGCGGGTTTCACGAAAAGTGCAGTTGTGTCCATGTCGAACCGTTTCAGACAATCACCAAAAAATACAAAGGGGTCGAAAACGATGCCTTGGAAACGGTCGTGGACAATAAAGAGTGGACCATAGAGGTCAAACCCAAGCCCCAGCAATACCAAAGCAAATATGCATTCCCAAATATCGGGAATCCATCGGTGCTGTATGTCGACGTTAAAGAAAATGAGACATACCGTTGGGACGAGGAAACAAGGCAATATGTCTGTATTGGTACAGACTATCGAAGCATTAAAATCATAAATGGAGGGAACGCATAATATGAGTAACAGAATTCTTGACAGTCAGATCCAGAGCAGGAACGATACAGCGGCAAATTGGTCGTCTGTGAACCCCGTCCTTTTGAAGGGCGAAATCGGTATCGAAATCGATACCAGGAAGATGAAGGTCGGTGACGGCACGACAGAGTGGAACAGTTTGAAATATCTGAAAGACGATATTGTCATCGCTTCCGCAAATCCGACGACAGGGGATAAAGACTTCGACCTGGGAGAGTTTTGGCTGAACCAGACCGACAAAACGCTGTATGTCCTGGTTGCAAAAACAGAGAGCGCTGGCGAATGGAAAAGGATCCCGAACGCCGAGGAACTCGTCATTGTGTCTGAGGCTCTCGTCGCACAAAAACTGAAAACAGCAAGAAGTATCAGTATCATCGGCGACGGGTCTGGGGCGACAACCTTTGATGGGAGTGCGGATGCGAGCATTACGCTTGTGCTGAAAAACACAGGCGCAAGCGCAGGAACGTACACAAAAGTAACGGTCAACGAAAAGGGATTGATTACCAAAACCGAACTTCTTACGGCGGAGGATATCCCGACACTCACGCTTGCGAAGATCTCCGATGCGGGAACGGCAGCATCGAGAGATGTGGGAACTTCTCAAGGTAACCTTGTGGAGGTCGGCGCAGACGGTAAAATCCCCGACAGCGTTTTGCCGCCTTTGGCTATTACCGAACCCCATGCGGTAGCCGACCAGTCAGAAATGCTTGCTTTGGATGCACAGGTCGGTGACATCGCAATCCGAGCGGATGAGGGTAAATCCTACATTCTGAAACAGACCCCCGCATCGACGCTTGGGAACTGGCTCGAACTTAAATCTCCCGAATGCAAAGTCTTGTCGGTAAACGGAAAAACGGGCGCAGTCGTACTTACGACAAGTGACATTGCCGAGGGCTCAAACAAATACTATACCGAGGAGAGAGCGACGGCAAACTTTGAAAGCAATTACAAGGCTTCGAGTTCGGCAGACCTGACGGATGGCGAAACAATTCTCCATGCGACCGACACACTCGTTCTGAACGGGGGTAACGCATAAGGGGGCTGAAATGGTTTCAATTATTATAAGCATCTGTGCAAGCATCATCAGCGGTATGGTGCTTTTTTTCTTACAACGCTTTTTTAAGTGTAAAGCAAAGAAGGACGAAGCCCGCGATGCGGCAAAAGCCAAGGAAAATATGCTGATTCTGAAAAGCATTGATGCTGTGGGTAAACTGACATATGCAAATGCAGTCGCCATTCGGGATGGGAGAACGAATGGCGAAATGCACGAAGCGATGGAGACATATCAGGAAAATAAAGCCGAAATGTACGAGTATTTGCTCGAACAAAATGCTAAAAAGTAAAGGAGGTTGGGCATGGAAAGTTATTTGGAACTTGTCAGCGTCCCTGCGATAGCAGCGGTCGTTTATTGGATAATAGCAATCATAAAGTATGCCGTAAAAGAAAACGAAACTTTCAAAAGATTTATACCCCTGATTGCGGCAGGGCTTGGGATTGCGCTCGGGATTGTGGCATACTACCTTGTCCCCGGCATTGTTCCGGCAGATAACGTGGTCGTGGCGATTATCGTCGGTGGGGCAAGCGGACTGACAGCGACGGGCGTGAATCAGATTTTCAAGCAGCTCAAAGATAAGGGGGACGACGATGAGCAGAAGTGACATTATAAAATGCGAAGTTGCCAATGCCATTGTCATGCAGTTGTGGGTGAAAAACCTGATTTCGACGGAAGAGCGCGACAAAATAATTGAGAAAAACAAGCAATCTTTTCTTTCGGAATAATCGGGTTTTTCTCTGGACTTTCGTTGGCTTTCACGGTATTGTTTGTCCTGCCCTGGGATGGGCAGGACAAAATTTTTTACCCAAATCAAGTCCCGTCTGCAACCAAGGGCAAAAAGAAAATAAGTCTATAAGGAGGTATTCGTGAAGAAAGCAGCGGCATATGCGAGAGTGTCTACGACAGGTCGTGCGCAAGAACACAGCTTCGAGTTCCAAAGCAAATATTGGAATCAGACGCTTGGAAATAGCGAAGAGTATGAGTATGTCGGACTGTTCGCAGATAAAGGCATCAGCGGAAAACTTATGAACCGACGACCAAGATTTTTGGCTCTCATGGAACTATGCGATAGGAACGGGGTGGACATTATCTTCACGAAATCTGTTCAAAGATTTGCCCGAAATACGGAAGAGTTGCTGAAAATTGTCAGAAAATTGCGCGAAAAGGGAATAGCGGTATACTTTGAAAAAGAAAACATCAATACCCTCGACGCAGATAGCGAACTGTATTTGACCATAGCGGCGGCACTCGCAGAAGAAGACCTGACCAGGTATAGCAATAACGTGGCATGGTCCGTAAAAGATAGATTTCAGCGGGGTGAGATGATCCTCGGGGCAAAGGTATTTGGGTATAGAAAAACAAAAGAGAACAGTCTTGTGATCTACCCCCAAGAAGCGCAGATAGTAAAAGAAATTTTTGAGACCTATGTCAGAGGTGACATAAGTACAGTTCAAATCGCAAAAGAATTAAATGCAAAAAAAATTCCGTCGCCGAGCGGTGGGGAGTGGCGAAACAGTCAGATACTTTATATATTAAGGAACGAAAAATACTACGGGGACATGATCCTGCAGAAAACATATATGGATGGTGCGACAAAAAAGGTAAACAGAGGGGAAAAAGAGAGATACTATGTAGAAGGGAGTCATGAACCGATAGTAAGTAGAGAGGTGTGGGATAGAGCGCAAGAGGTTATTGCAAGGCGCGCGAATCCCAAACTTGTCGGCGCAGCACAGAAAAACTATCCGTTCACAGGGATTATCACGTGCGAGTGTTGCGGGTCGGTTTATACCCATAAAGTGAATAACAGCGGAACAATATCCCAAGCCAACTTCTGGAAATGCCGCCAAGCTCTGCATAAGGGAGTTGCTTACTGCGGTAACCCTGGGATAAAAGAGCAAGTTTTGAATGACCTCTTTGTAGAATGCTACAACGAATTCATCACAATGGGGTATTATAAAACCAATATGGATACGGGGGAAGACGAACAGAGGCTCAAAGCATTAATCGAAACTGAAAAAGAACTGACGCATCTGATGATGAATGGTCTGCTGTCACGTATTCAGTACGCAGCCGAACAGCAAAGCGTCAGGACAGAGATACAGAAAATAAGTGGGAAACTGCAGGAACTCCGTTCCCGAGAAGTCCGAGGAAGCGACTTCAATACGATAGGGGAATTTGACGAGCAAAAGGTATATGCCTTTATTAAAGGCGTTCGGATAAAAAATTGGACGGTCACATTCGAATTCTATAACGGGATCGAGATATCGCGTACATATACGAATGGTCAACCAGGCAATATCCGAGATTGGAAACTGAAACAAAAATTGAGGAGGGAACAAGAAAATGGCTGAAATTCAAAGGATTGTACGAACCATACCTGCCACATTCGCAAAGACCACCTCAATGTTTACAAAAATGGTAAATGTTGGGGCATATGCGAGGGTGAGTACCAAGACAGAGGAACAGGAAGACAGTTATGAACGACAGGTCAACCATTACTCAAACTACATAAAACATCACGAAGGATGGAACTTTGTCGATATCTACGCTGACGAGGGAATCACGGGAACTCGGGCTGATGGCAGAAAAGATTTCCAACGAATGATGAACGACTGCAGACTCGGTAAACTTGATAAAATCCTTGTGAAGTCTATAGCGCGATTTGCCCGAAACACCGTGGACGCGCTGAATGCCATTCGAGAACTTAAGGAATTAGGGATAAGCGTCTACTTTGAAAACGAGAATATCGACACACTGTCGCCAGGCGGTGAGGTGCTGATAACTATACTCGCGGCTATGGCTGAACAAGAATCGAGGACCATATCCACAAACGTAAAGTGGGCGTATCAGAAAAAATTCCAAAACGGAGACATCTCATTAAACTATAAAAGATTCCTCGGATATACGAGAGACGAGAACCATAACCTGGTTATAGTTCCCGAAGAGGCTGAGGTGGTCAAAAGGATATACAGGGAATACCTGCATGGTTACTCGGTATCTTATATCGCAAAAGGTTTAACGAGGGACAAGATACCAACTCCATCAAAAAAACAAGTATGGTATAATTCGGTAATAATAAGCATACTCCGAAACGAAAAATACTACGGCGGGCTGATATGCGGAAAGACCTATAAACCCGACGTGTTGAGCAAAAAACGATATAAGAATGAAGGACAAGTGGAACGATACTATATCGAAAACAGCCACCCAGGGATTGTGTCGAGGAAAGAGTTTGATATGGTACAGGCTGAAATGTTAAAACGAAAAACAGAGAGTGGTTGTTCGGACACCAACCAAGGAAGGTATAGCAGTCTGTATGCCTTCAGCAAAAAGGTAATCTGCGGAGAGTGCGGGGCGTTTTATAGAAGGCACGCACAATATTGTCGTGGCGAGTATGTGCGGACGTGGGTGTGTAATACACATAAGACAAAGGGGGTAGCATGGTGCAGTCAGACCTACATACGAGAAGAAGAATTGGAGTGGGCATTCGTGGCAATACTGAAACGGCTGATACAGAATTATAAGGAAATAACAGACACCCTCGAGGAGAATATTAAGTCAACGCTCAAGCAGGATGTGGACGATGAATTGCGCACGATACTTGACAAAATCGAGGAACGGCAGAACGAAATGCTTGAACTGCTCCGAGAGAAACGAAACGGAAACGTCACACCCGAACAGTACAACCAAAGAGGGTCTGAAATTGAACAGGCGATACAAGACCTGACCAAAAAAAGAGTTGCGCTCGAGGAGAAGTCATCGTTAAACAAACTCGCTATACTGCGGGTGGAACAAATCAGTGCGGCGTTAAATACGCCCGAGGACATAGAAAAATTCGACGATGAACTATGCAGGTCACTCGTGGACGTAATCGTGGTAAGGAATAATTACACTCTGGACTTCCACTTCAAATGTGGAATAACAGAGACCATAACGATAAAAAGAGCATAAGAGCAGAAAGGCGATTGCAGACATGGGTTTGCAATCGCCAATTTTTTTGCCCTGAAATTTGCCGATGAGACAAATGGTTGTTGCACACCTATCGGAATGGGGTAAAATGAGGCAATAGGTAGCCGTCTGCCATGTTGGCAGTACAAAAAAGCTGTCAATTCAAGAAAAGCAAGTATTTATGCAAAATACTTGCTTTTTTCTTGTCTAAAAGTGCATAATTATTGAATAAATGTCAAATTTATGCAGTCTAAAAACCGGGCAAAATGTTGCAAAAATACAGCTGTCATTTCAAGGCGTGTCAGACTCGAACTAACGACATTTGATTTTAATGATCTTGAATAATGCTTTATTCTAAATAGATAGTCTCCTGATCTTCTTTCAAGGTGGTTTTTAATATAATTCGTGATTTTTTGATTTTGTGAAATAATTTTTTATAATTACACAAGTGTTCCATAATAAGTAAACAAGTGGCTATTATAATTTGAGTAATTTTAATCTATAATAAAAGGGAACTGTTGTTCTGTGATTTGTAAAGAGGAGTGTTCCCCAATGAATGTTTTAGATAAAATTGAAAAACTCCGGCTTGACCGTGGTTGGTCGGTATATCGTCTTGCGGAAAAAGCTGGTATTACTGATAAGTGTATTTATAACTGGTATAATAGAAATACTATGCCGTCCATTGAAACAATAGAAAAGATTTGCGAAGCGTTTGGAATGACTTTGAGCCAGTTTTTTGCAGAGGGTAATCTGATAGAAGTTGATGAGGAATTAAAGGAGCTATTTGACGAATGGCGCTCATTGACAGAGTAGCCAAAGAAGACAGTAAAAGTGATGATAAATACATTCAAAAAGAAAAGATGAACGCGTATCCTGACAGGGTACGCGCTTTTTTATTTACGGCAAGATGTCGAAAAAATATCACATCTTACTATTTACATATACGACGCTTTATGATATAATATTTTTATAGTGGTAAATTCTGTTTATTGCCGAGGAGGGTGAAATGCGTACAGGAAGTAAACAAAAGTTGAAATATGTCATTATTTTAGAGATACTTCGACAGGAAACGGACGCAGATCATCCC
>OJMH01003520.1_pt1 | contig 11483 bp, 6 predicted proteins | sample 1597111 | NCBI WGS metagenome assembly OJMH01 (sample SAMEA2452115, study PRJEB22498) | human gut metagenome | reverse complement strand
GGGACGTATATCCTCTCGAGCCGCGATCTGTGCATGATAGCGCACCTGCGCGAGCTTGCCGACGCGGGAGTGGATTCGGTGAAGATCGAAGGACGGATGAAGAGCGAATATTATGTCGCGGGTATCGTCAACGCCTATCGCCGCGCACTGGACGACATGGCTGCCGGTCGTCCGTTCGATGAAAGACTGATCGAAGAAACGGAAAAGGTCTCTCACCGCGGTTATACGACGGGATTTTATTTCGATGAAAAGGGCGGCGCGACGGGCGAGCCCCGTCCGCGCGCGACTTATGATTTCGTCGCAGTCGCCGCGGAAAACTGTGAGAACGGGACGCTTGTCGTCGAAATGCGCAATCGTTTCGAAAAAGGAGATACGCTTGAGATCCTTTCGCCGACCGGGATCTCCGGCATGACGTTCGAGGTCACGGATATGACGGGTGAGGACGGGCGCGACATTACGGTCGCCGACCGCGTGTGCGAGAAGGTGCGTCTGCGCTGCGGACTTCCTGTCGGAAAATACGATATACTGAGGAGAAAGCGCCGCGATCGAGCGGTATGGTGATGAATAAACGCAAAAGAAGGCCTGACGTATGTACTTTTTTTCCACATTCTTAAGCGTAGCCGTATTGCTGGTATTGCTCGTGCCCGGCTACATACTTCGTAAGACGCGGCTCGTAGGCGACGCTGCGGCAAAAGACCTGTCCGGCGTGCTCATTTACGTGGGCATGCCAGCTTTGATATTCTATTGCATGATGGGCGTCGACATCACTCACGTAACGTGGCAGGACGTCGTTCTCAGCATACTGCTTGCCGTTATCGTGCATCTCATCGGATTTATAGCGATAAAACTCATCCTTATCCGGTGTAAGGAGAACGGAGCGAAATCGGCGGCGTCGTTTTCCGCGATGTTTTCGAACTGCGGCTTTCTCGGCATACCGCTTTCGGAGATCGCGGTGGAATATTGCGACGCGTTCGCGGATACGCCGGACGAATCCATGAGCCGCGTAAGATTGTATGTTACGTTGTTCAACGTGGTGTTCAATCTGCTCAACTGGACGCTCGGGGTGGCGATGTACGGCGGCGCGGAAAAGAAAAGCACGATGGCGCGCAAGGCGTTGCTCAATCCGTGCACGATCGCGCTTATCGCGGCGCTTCCGTTCACGCTTACGGGACTGTCTTTGCTCGAACCCATAACGGTGGGAGGAGTGGAGATAAATCAGATCTCCAGATTGATAACATATCTTTATAATATATGCGTTCCCGTATCCATGTGTATCCTCGGCGTCAGGCTTGCCGACATGAAGATCGGACGCATGTTCGGAAGCGGTTATATGTACGCTTCGTTCGGCGTAAAGATGATAATAGTCCCTGCCGTTGTGTGCGCGCTTTGTCTCGCTTTTTACGCATACGGAGGTATCGGCGGAGAACTTGTCATGGCGATGGTCGTTATGGCGGTGACGCCTACGGCAACGACCGCGCTGGCTTTTGCCGAGCGTTTCAACGGGGATACCGCGGTAGCGGGCGAGTGCATAGTATCGTCCACCGTAACGGCGCTCGTGATCGTGCCGCTGTTTCTGATGCTCACGGCGCATTTTCTTTGAACTGCGCCGGTGCTGCCGGACTTCCGGATATAAATTTCACGCGTTACCGCACGCGAAATATGACGTTTAGTGTTGACTAATGTGTTCGTTTTGTGGTAAACTATGGTAGACGCCCGATTCGCTATGAAAGCGGGCGGGGCTCAACGGGTCAAAGGTCGGATTTGGTATGGGTAAACCTTTCTATTATTTCAGTAAATGTCTGTACAGCCTCGGTCGGCCGTTTTATCCGACTAAGGTGATCGGCAGGGAAAACATAGTAAAAAAAGGCAAGTGTATTTACGCGTGCAATCATCTGTCGGCGGTGGACATACCGCTTACGCAGGTGCATATCCCCGGTTACAGGCGGTATATAGGAAAAGTGGATTTCACGACGCATAAGACGTCAAAATTCCTGCTCGGCAAATTCGGAGTTATATTCATCGACCGCGACCGTCCGGCTCTTTCCACGATGCGCGAGATATTTAAAGTGCTCGACGACGGGCAGATAATGATCTTTCCCGAGGGAACGCGCAACAAGGGCGACGAAAGCGAGATGCAGGCGCTCAAGACCGGTCTTGCGCTGTTTGCGGCAAAGAGCGGCGCGCCCGTGATACCGGTGCTTCTTTACCGCCGTCCCAAAGCGTTCCGCAAGAACTATATGTATATAGGCAGACCCATAGACGTGGTGGAGAATAAAGGCAGGATGCCGTCCGCCGCAGAAGCGGAGGCCATCACCGCGCGGTATGCGTATGAATTCGCGCGGCTGAGAGTGCAGCTCTGCGATTATGTGGAAAACAAACGCTGGAAGAAGAAGAACAGACTTAAAAAGGGGGAGGTCTCTCCCGCGCTTGCCGCATTCGACGCCGAACATCCGGCGCCGTCCGTCAGCGCGGCATCGGAGAACGGATAAGCAATGAAAATAATAGTAGACGTATTCAGCGGAGACGATCCGCAGGCGCTCATTCGCGGAACGGCTGCCGCCGTAAACGTATATCCCGACGTGCATATCATCATGCCGGGCGATCCTACATATCTCGAAAAAGAGCTTGCTCTCTGCGATTACGATGCTTCGCGGCTGGAGATACTTCCCGCGAGTGAGATCATTGGCAACGACGAGACTCCAACCACCGCGATAAGACAGAAGCGCGATTCGTCTCTCGTGCGCGGCGCGACACTGCTGCGTTCGGATCCCGAAGTGGGAGGAATGATAAGCGCGGGCAGTACGGGTGCGATACTGTGCTGCGGCATTTTTATCGTAGGACGTATACGCGGGATAGACCGTCCGGCGCTCGCTCCCGTTCTTCCCACGGTAGACGGAGGGAACGTATGCCTTATAGACTGCGGAGCGAATTCCGACTGCCGCAGCGAATATCTCGGTCAGTTCGCTCTTCTCGGTACGGGATTGATGCGCAGTCTGTGCGGAGTCGCGGATCCGAGAGTGGCTCTCGTGAACGTCGGGGTCGAAGGGCACAAAGGAAGCGTGCTTACGTCGCAGACGGCAAAGCTTCTTTCCGAAATGCCCGTCAATTTCGTCGGGAACATGGAGGCAAGGGAAGCGCTTTCCGGCAAGTATGACGTACTCGTCTGCGACGGCTTTGTAGGGAACGTCCTTCTTAAAAGCATAGAGGGCACTGCGGCGTATGCCGTGTCCGAGATGGCGGAGGCTGTCCGACGCAGACTGCCCGCGTCCGTGGACGTCGGGATAGTGGATGCCGCGGCGCGCGAAGTCATGCGCAACTACGACTACAATTCATACGGCGGGGCGTTCCTCCTCGGCTGCCGAAAGCCGATAGAAAAGATCCACGGCGCCGCAAACGAACGTACCATACCTTACGCAGTAGGGCAGATGCGTTCAATGATCCTTGCCGGCATGGCTGACAGGATCGCGGAACAGCTCGACGAAATGTCGCGGAGGGATCGCACTTAAAAAGAGCGCATAAAAGGACAAAAAAATCGGACGCAAAACGCTTGACTTTATTTTTATAGTGAGTATACTGATAATTCGTTAGGTTACTCACTATTTTTAATGGTCTTTTAATATGCGGGTAATAGAACATAAAACAGTTAGGTTACTACCTATCGAAATAAACGCAAGGAAGTAATTGCAAAATGGAAAGACAGATCCTGATAGAGGAAAGGCGCATGCATAACCTTATATTCAGGAAGATGAGAAGCCCTGCCGAAGACGACAGCAAACACCGCGGATTCAGACTTCAGGGGATGATCATCTCGTATCTGTGTGAGCATGCGGGAGAGAGGATATGTCAGAAGGATCTCGAGACGGAGTTTTTCGTCCGCGGATCCACGATGGCGGCGGCGCTCGGGCAGCTCGAGCAGGAAGGATACATCGTTCGTAATTCGGATACGGATGACAGACGTCTGAAAGTGGTCACCCCCACGCCGAAGGCGGAAGACGCGTACAGGCGGTTGTCCGAACGGTTCAAAAGTATGGAAAAGTCTCTCGTCAAGGGAATATCCCGTGAGGAACTTTCCGTGTATTTCAGAGTAGTAGACAGAATTTGCAACAATTTGGAGGCTGAAGATCAATGATAGGAAAACTGGCAAAGAGCGTAAGGGAATACAAAGTTCCCAGCATACTTTCCATAGTATTCGTTGCGCTCGAAGTCGTGCTCGAGGTGTTCATCCCCCTTGTGTGCTCCGATCTGGTCAATTTTATACAGGGCGTGAGCACCGCAGGAATGGAGGGGACGGGCGGAACGACCGTAATACATTATTTCACGATAATAGGCGTCAGGACGGGCGTGAGCATAACGGGTGCTCTCACCGCTTCGGCGATAGGCTATGTATTCGCGTATGCGGGCATGCTCATCGGCATGGCGGCGCTGTCGCTTACCTTCGGATTACTGTCCGGCATGTTCTGCGCACGCGCGTCTGCCGGATTTGCGAAGAATCTCAGAAAGGATCTGTATTATAAGATTCAGGATTTCTCTTTCGAAAACATCGATTCGTTCTCCACGTCTTCGCTCGTCACCCGTCTTACGACGGACGTCACCAACGTGCAGAACGCATACATGATGATAATACGTATAGCGGTACGCAGCCCGCTTATGTTTATTGCGTCTCTTATCATGGCGTTCACGAAGAACTGGTTCATCGCGCTTATTTTTCTTGCCGCGGCGCTCTTGCTCCTCGGTGCGATGGCGCTCATCCCCAAGCGTGCGATGCCTATATTCAACCGCGTGTTCAAGAAGTACGATAACATGAACCTGCGCATACAGGAGAACGTACATGCGGCGCGCGCGGTCAAGGCGTTCGTGCGCGAGGATTACGAGATACAGAAATTCGACGATGCGGCTACGGACGTGCGCAAGGACTTCACGAAGGCGGAGACGCTGCTTGCGCTCAGCAACCCCATAGTGTATTTCATCATGTTCGTTCTCATCCTCACCACGTGCACGCTTTGCACCGTGTTCATCGTTGGCGGTCCGACCGTTACGATAGGCGGCGAACTGTATATCGGCGATCTTTCCGCGCTCGTGCAGTATGCGATAATGATACTCATGAGCATGATCATGCTCGTAATGGTATTCGTCATGATAGTCATGGCGGTAGAGTCGGCGCGCCGTATAGTCACCGTTCTCGGAACGGAGAGCACGCTCGAGTCTCCCGCGAACGGAAAGACGGAAGTCGCTGACGGATCGATCGAATTCGATAACGTGGATTTCTCGTATGCCGGAGATGACGATAAATGCGCGCTCAAAGACGTCCGGCTGAAGATCGCTTCGGGCGAGACGATAGGCGTGCTCGGCGGTACGGGGTCGAGCAAGACGACGCTCGTCCAGCTCATACCGCGTCTGTACGATGTCACTACGGGGTCGGTCAAGGTAGGAGGTACGGATGTCCGCGAATACGATCTCGAATCGCTCCGTAAAAACGTAGCCATGGTGCTCCAGAAGAATGTGCTCTTTTCCGGCACGATAAAGGAGAACATACGCTGGGGAAAACCGGATGCGACAGATGAGGAGATAGTCGCCGCGTGCAAGCTTGCTCAGGCGGACGAATTCATTTCGCAGATGCCCGACGGTTACGACACCTACATAGAGCAAGGAGGCACGAACGTTTCGGGCGGTCAGCGCCAGAGACTTTGCATAGCGCGTGCGCTCATAGCCGATCCCAAGATAATAATATTCGATGATTCCACGAGCGCGGTGGATACCAAGACGGACGCGCTCATACGCAAAGCCATGGCTGAATCGCTTCCGCATTCGACAAAGATCATAATCGCGCAGCGCGTATCCAGCTTCGAGGATGCGGACAGGATAATCGTCATGGACGGCGGCAGGATATCCGCGGTGGGCACTCACGAGGAACTGCTCAAGAGCAGTGCGATATACCGCGAAGCGTACGAGATACAGAATAAGAAGTCTGACGAAAAGGAGGACGGAAATGCCATCGCTTAACAATAAACAGACGGGAGTCATTCCCGAGGGCTTCGATGCCGAGGGCATAAACGATCCAAAGCAGCTCAAGAAGATGCTCCGCGAGCACAAGAAGCAGCAGAAAGAGGGTCCCAGGACCAAGGTGTTCGGGCGGATACTCGGTTATATATTCAAGTATTACAAGGCAAGATTCATCCTTGTCGTGATATCCATCATCATCGGGTCGATAGGCACCGCCATGATACCCGTCATACTGATGATGCTGACGAACAACTATATCGAGCCGGGTACGCTCGGCGGCGGAGATTCGGGCGTTATGCCCCTGTGGACGTTCCTTATCGTGGCAAGCGCTCTGTATCTTGTGGCGGTCGCATTCTCGACGACTTATAACGTGCTCATGGCGCGAATCGGGCAGGGCGTGCTCTATCAGATCCGCCGCGACATGTTCGTGAAGATGCAGGCTCTGCCTATAAGTTATTTCGACAGGCATCTTTCCGGCGATATCATGAGCGTATACACGAACGATGTTGACGCGCTTCGCCAGTTCATATGTCAGACGTTGCCGCAGCTCATAATCTCGGTAGTAACGCTGACGGCTCTGCTCGTTATAATGCTGGTATACAGTCTGTGGCTGCTGCTGATAGTGCTCGGCGTCGTAGGCATCATGATATTCGTCGTGACGAAGATAGGCGGAGCGTCGTCGAGATATTATATCCTGCAGCAGACCGCTCTCGGCAAGGTGGACGGCTACATAGAGGAGTCCATGCACGGGCAGAAGGTGATCAAGGTATTCTGCCACGAGGATGCGGCGAAGAAGGACTTCGACGAGCGTAACGATATGCTGTGCCGTCATGCTACGGCGGCGAACACATACGCCAACGTTCTCATGCCCGTGCTCCAGAACATAGGCAATATCCTTTACGTCATCATCGCCATAGTGGGCTCGCTCATAATAGTGCTCGGCGGATACAACATCGGGCTGGGCAACGCCATTCCGGGATTCGATATGCAGCTCATTGCGGTCGTCGTCGGATTCCTGTCCATCGCTAAATCGTTCACGCAGCAGATAGCCACGATATCGCAGCAGATCAACTTCGTCGCCATGGCGAAGGCGGGCGGGAACCGCATATTCGCGATAATGGACGAACCGCCCGAAGAGGATAACGGATATGTAGAGCTCGTGTGGGCAAAGCGCACCGCTGACGGCGGGGTCGAACCCAGCGACACGTATACCGGTCTGTGGGCATGGAAACATCCTCACCGCGCGGAAGGCACTGTGACGTATGTCGAGCTTAAGGGCGATATAGAAATGCATGACGTAGATTTCGCATACGTCCCCGGAAAGACCGTTCTTCACGACGTCACGCTGTATGCGAAACCCGGACAGAAAGTCGCGTTTGTCGGCGCGACCGGAGCTGGCAAGACTACGATAACGAACCTCATAAACCGTTTCTACGACATCGAGGACGGCAAGATCCGTTACGACGGCATAAATATCAACAAGATAAAGAAACCCGATCTGCGCCGTTCGCTCGGCATCGTGCTCCAGGATACCAACCTGTTCACGGGTACGATAAAGGACAACATACGCTACGGCAAGCTGGATGCGACGGACGAGGAAGTGATAGAAGCGGCGAAACTCGCCAATGCCCACGACTTCATAATGCGTCTGCCCGACGGGTACGATACCATGCTCGAGTCGGACGGAGCCAACCTCTCGCAGGGACAGCGTCAGCTGCTTTCCATCGCACGCACGGCATGCGAGAACGCTCCCGTTCTCATTCTCGACGAGGCGACCAGCTCGATCGATACGCGTACCGAACAGCTCGTGCAGAGCGGCATGGATAAGCTGATGGCGGACCGTACGGTATTCGTTATCGCTCACAGGCTGTCCACCGTGCGTAACTCCAACGTTATCATGGTGCTCGACCACGGCCGCATCATAGAGCGCGGCACGCACGAGCAGCTTCTCGAACAGCAGGGAACTTACTATAAACTCTATACCGGCGCATTCGAGCTGGAATAAAACCAAAAGGCGATTCCGCAATTTTGATGTCAGTTTCTGTCATTGACAGGAGCTGACATTTATTATATATCTATATTTCTTACCTCCCCGCGCCCTCCGAGGGGAGGTGGGACGCAACACGCCACGGAATGGCGGAGTGAAACGGTCATGATCGGTTTTTATGAGAATAAAAAATTACAGAAATGTTTATGACCGACAGAACCTGTCAGCGGATAACCTTGTCAAATCGAATATTAAATGTTATAATATTACAAGAAAATGTAAAACACGTCAAGACGTGCACTGCCGCATTATAAGGAAGCGCGGCAGGCGGACCGAAGAACGGCGGATATATATCCGCATGCATGCACCCGGGATATGCTCCCGGACGGAATGAGAGGAGGTATCGTAAAAAATGAGTAAACGCATACTTATGACGTTTATCCTGACTCTTGTCATATCGGCGCTCGCGCTGGTATGCGTTTTGGCGCTCACGGCGTGTGGGGACGATGAACCAACGCCCACTCCCGATCCGGGCATAACTACGCCGATCGATCCCGATGACGATCCGTCGGATGAACCGACCGACGACCCCACCGACGATCCGGGCGAAGAGCCGTCCGATGAGACGGTTTACACGGTCACATTTATAGCCGACGGCATAACTGTGGGCACGGATACATACACGGCAAACGATACTTCTATCGACGAACCCGAAGTGCCGGAAAAAGAGCATTACACGGGCGAATGGGAGAATTATGACCTTACGGGCGGGGATATCACCGTAGAGGCGGAATACACTCCCATAGAATATAACATCACATTTATCGCCGACGGAATCATCGTAAGTACGAAAAAATATACTGTGGAGGATACGTCCGTCGCCGAACCTGCCGTGCCCGAGAAGGAAAATTACTCCGGCAGATGGGAGGATTATACCCTGTCGGGCGGCGACCTTACGGTAAACGCCATATATGAAAACTATATTAGATTTGAATTGACGGATGATAGCAGCTACTATGTAGTAACGTGGGTCGGAGGAACAAAGACTTCGGTCGCGATCCCTGCCATGTACGACGGATTACAGGTCATAGCCATAGCAAATGGGGCATTTGCCGGCAATACGTCCGTAAGACAGGTAACATTGCCGAATACTATAATCGAGATACAGGAAAGTGCATTTGAGGGTTGCACGGGGCTGACGAGCATCAATATCCCCGAAAGCGTCATGAGCATAGGTAACGGCGCTTTTTCGGGCTGCATCTCGCTTTCGGACATAAACGACATAGAGCAGGTAAGCACGATAGGCGAGAGAGCGTTTAAGGACTGCATATATCTCGAAACTTTGACGTTCTCCGACAGATTACAGTCGATAGGCACGTCTGCATTTGCCGGCTGTGCTTCGCTTAGAGTAGTAAACATAGGCGCGGGCGTGACTTCGATAGGGAATTTTGCCTTCGACGATTGTAAACAGCTGACGGATATCGAATTGCCCGAGTCGTTGAGCTCGCTCGGAACAGGCATATTCCGCCATGCCGAGTCGCTGGAGAGCATCACATTGCCGTCATCGATAACTTCGATCCCCAATGTCATGTTCCAATATTGCACTTCGCTTTCCGCGATAGAGATACCCGAAAACATCACATCGATAGGTAATTCCGCATTCAGCTATTGCAGCGGGCTTAAGGATGTTAAGATCCTTGGCGATATAACGCAATTCGGGAATTCGGCATTCTATAATTGCACGGGACTGACGACATTGTACTTTGCGTCGTCTACAGCCGGCGATATCGATACGACGAGCAATTATATATTCTATAATGCCGGTACTTTAGGCGACGGTATAACGCTTACTATAAGCGCCGACGCGATCCTTCCTTCGGGGATATTCGAGACGGTCAACGGCATCAATCTTCCGAAGATAACCGCGATAATCATAGAGGACGGCGTGACCGAGATCGATTATACGGGCATTTTCCCCTCGCTTCGCGAAGTGTCTATCCCGGAGAGCATAAATGTAGAAAACATCGGCGAGGGATTTATCGCTGCGTGTGCTAATGCCGTGGAAAACGAAAATGGTATAATGTATCTCGATCGCAATGTAGTCGGCTCTGCCGAGGATATAGTGAACGCCGTTCTTCGCGATGATACGTTATATATACTGCCAAGCGCGTTCGAAGACCGCACGTCTCTCATCTCTGTCACTATCCCGAGCAGTGTAAAGAGCATAGAGACCGGAACATTCTCCGGCTGCAGCAGTCTTGAGACGATGACTCTTCCGTTTGCGGGTGGTTCGATAAAAACATCGAGCGATACCTATCAATATCCATTCGGCTATATATTCGGCACGAGCAGCTACACCGGAAGTACAGGCGTAAGGCAATATTATTTCGGCAGCAGCACAAGTTATACAACGTACACCACATACTACATTCCCTCATCTCTTCGCAGCGTTACGATAACGGGCGGTAATATTCTCTATGGTGCATTCTATAATTGTAATATGCTTACAAGTGTCACTATCCCGAACGATATAGTAAGCATAAGCAGTTTTGCATTTTACAATTGCGCCGGTCTTACAAACGTCACTATCCCGAACAGCGTGACGAGCATAGGTGATTATGCATTCCGTGGCTGCAGCGGACTTACAAACGTCACTATCCCGAACAGCGTGACGAGCATAGGCGATTATGCATTCTCCGGTTGCACCGGGCTTACGAGCATCACTATTCCGGACGGCGTGACGAGCATAGGTGATTATGCATTCTACAATTGCACCGGACTTACAAGCATCACTATCCCTGACAGCGTGACGAGCATAGGCGGTTATGCATTCGAGAGTTGCACCGGACTTAGGAGCATCACTATCCCGGATAGCGTGACGAGCATAGGCAGCTACGCATTCGACAATTGCACCAGGCTTAACGCGGTATATATAACAGATATTGCCGCATGGTGTGAGGTGGATTTTGACGGTGTATATAGTAATCCGCTTTACTACGCACATAACTTATATTTGAATGGTGAGCTCGTGACCGAGCTTATCATACCCGATGGCGTAACGAGTATAGGTGATTATGCATTCTCCGACTGCACCGGACTTACAAACATCACTATCGGTAACGGCGTAACGAGCATAGGCAGCTATGCGTTTGACGGTTGCACCGGACTTAACGCTGTGTATATAACAGATCTTGCTGCTTGGTGTGAGGTGGATTTTGACGGTGTATATAGTAATCCGCTTTACTATGCACATAACTTATATTTGAATGGTGAGCTCGTGACCGAGCTTATCATACCCGATAGCGTGACGAGCATAGGCAGTGCTGCATTCTCCGGCTGCACCGGGCTTACAAGCATCACTATTCCGGACGGCGTGACGAGTATAGGTAGTTCTGCATTCTCCGGCTGCAGCAGACTTGAGTCTCTTACTCTTCCGTTTGTGGGTGGTTCGATAAAAACATCGAGCGATACCTATCAATATCCGTTTGGCTATATA
>OJMH01003513.1_pt1 | contig 11512 bp, 18 predicted proteins | sample 1597111 | NCBI WGS metagenome assembly OJMH01 (sample SAMEA2452115, study PRJEB22498) | human gut metagenome | reverse complement strand
CCCAACTGGCGCTCAAGGTCCGACGGGAGCCACGGGAGCCACGGGTCCTCAGGGACCGACGGCGAGTACTCTCTCTGACGAAAGACGACAGCAGGCGCTGGACTTTGTGATGAAGAACAATCCTGTGCTCTCCAATCCGACGACGGGTCTGAGCGTGACGATTCCAGCAGACATGGAAACGCAGCTGGATTTGTGCTCCGTGGAAAGGTCAGGATGAGGATGGTTTCTGAAGCATAGTGTGGTGGTTTCAATCCAGGAACGACAGACAACATTAACACCTCCGTCTCCAACGGAATTCACGTTCGACTGCTCGGAGAGTTGTCCCTCCGTCATGGATCTGAGTGCGAATCGTAGGAGAGCGGGGATAGATGAACTGTAGCGATTCCTTCGTCGAATTATTGTGTCCAAGTGGTAGTTAACTGGTCGTGTGTGGACCCTTCGGAGCAGCGTGCCGTTGCGATGCGTTGGGTGTGTGTTAAGTAATGGAGTGTGTTTGTTCCGAAACAGGTCCACTTAGCAGTTCACCATTTTGTACTTCATTTCCCGAACCGTCTTCACCACGTAATTGAGATCCGCGGAGAAGTTGGCAGGAGGCTGATAAAAGACCTTGTTCGTCAAGTCCAGTTTGCGCTGGTAGTAGCGATAATCGCTCTTGTTCACGATTTTGGCAGAACGGACGCTTCGATACACCAAATCAGCGTTCCTTGCGATCGACCGATAGTAGGGTTCAAAGAAGAGAGGGGGGAAGATCTCGACTAGTCCGCTGTACGGGAGCATGAAAACGATGTTGGTGAGACCTGCTCCGTGAACAGACACCATCACATCGATTGAGAACATCGAAACAACCTGCTCCGCGAAGGACATCTTTTGGTTCACCTGAACAGTCAGCTCGGTCTACCCATGAAACGACGTCCCCACACGCACGTCATTGGTCGTTTGGAGGATCTCCATAATCTCCTCCTGATTCTTAATCCCACGATCGCGCGTCTTCCGATCCACATACCGCAGATGGAGTTTCGCCGGAGGTTGCAGGGGGAGCGGGGCTCCGTAGCGCTTGTAGGCGAGGAGTCGGATCTGATACGCCTCCTTCTTGTCAACGAAGCACTTTATCATGTCGGTGATGATGGGAACAACGATCTACACCTCACGACGATCGCGCTACCTCACCGCTTGCGGCGAGCAGATGATGCTGTTCGCTTTCACATATTCTTCATGCTCCACGTAGTGCGGCGTTCGGTCGACGCCGTTTAGATCGGCCTTGAAGGTGTCCATGACCAGGTCCTGATAGCCGCGCGCGTAGCGGAAATGGCCCTTAAAGTCGTGCGTGCGGTGGTTGATGAAGTCGATGTCGGGGAAGAGGACGACGGTCTTCATCTATCGGTGAGATTGATCCACAGAGACGACCGGAGGGAAGAAACTGCTCCATAGAACGTATCGAACGAGTTGGATGCTCCACTCGGAATGGTGATACATGTTGTTCCACCCTCGACCCATGATCACGTAGAGACCGTCGACCGACTTGAGGGACGAGGGAACTGTGCCAAAGTGCGGCTCCACGCGTAGAACTTCGCGGAAGTTGCTTCGGTCGGGAGGGATGTTGATGGATCGCACGGTCGAGTTCAGGTGGAGGTAGTGGGTGTAGTTGGTTGTGTACACATGGATTCGATTCGTGTTGTTCTCAATGCACATGTTCTCTGCGTACCACCACCCGAACCGCACGTGGAGCAGCTCCGATGCTGCCGCCTCCCTTCGCTTCTTGATTACAAAATCCTTCCATGTAACCGCACTGGAAATGAGGAGACAGAAAGAGGGTTACCTGTTGATGGTGAGGAAACGCCGCTTCCGGATGATGTCTGTGGTAAGAGGAAGTGACGAGATGGTCGAATTGCATATCGGATTTCCTCTCTGGTAGGGAACAAAGGGATACGATAAGTTGGTATAATAGTTGACACGAAGAAGAGAGGCGTTGTGAACAACTTCTTCAATTGGGATGTAGCGGTCATCAACCGTAAGTTCTGGAGGCGCGTCCTTCTTTTGGATTTCCATCATTGTATCCAAGGATCCGGGTTGAAAGTGATCCGTTGATGACGAAAACGGATTGTGTCTGGTTGGCGGATCCGTTGGCTCCTCCATCACGGTCTCGGGAATGGGGTTTTCCGGACGATCCATTTGAACGACCGTTACAAACGACGAAAAGGGCTGCTTTCCAAGCACTCGCAATCGGTCGGAATAGAGTCGTTGCATCTCATAGCAGCCCAAAAGCAGCAGACTCATCGAGAAGAAGAGTACCAACTCTTTTCGGGCATTCATAGTTGCTACAAATCAAGGGACTTCGATGGGAGAATGAACACTGGAAACTGGAAAGGAAGAAATGGGGGACATTTTGTCGATGAAACGCCCGACGTGGTTTCCGTCGGAATAAAAGAAAGGAAAGCAGAGAAAAGAATGCCTGAAGATCTTGAATACGCTCCCGATTGTGAGAATGTTGATAATTCGAAGCTGAAGCTTCCCGATAAAGTGATTGAGAAGGTAGAGGCTAAGTCTGGTGAGGAGGACGAGACTGTGGAGTACCACGAGTAGGACGTCCAAGAGATTTAATTGATTCAATAGGCGCTGCAAGCTGTTCCTGTTCTATGAGGAAGACAAGTATGGTGACGAGGTTCGCAAGAATATTTGGAAGGAGAGAGGCACTGGAGAGGTGCGTATTCTGAAGCACAAGGAGTCGAAGGAGGAGCGCATTGTGATGCGTCAGGAGAAGACCCTGAAGCTGATTCTGAACCACATTATCAATCCCATGACTGTCCTTGTATCGCTCATCTCGTGTGGGTAATAAGTAGAGAGATATGTCTGGAAGCGATCGCGCTTTCACTTTTTTCTGCGAGGACTTCGCTGACGGCGAGGTGAAGCCTGGAAACTATGCTATTCGATTCAAGGACCACGACACTGCTCTTGCGTTCAAGAAGGTGTTTGACGAGGCGCGTGTGTGCAATGCGACGTAGGGATGGAGTACGCGTATTCCCTGTAGGGTCTTCGGAAAGAAGGTCGATCTGGAAACCGGAAAGATTGAGGACTTGGACACGAAGGCTGCCGAGAGTGCTTCCGAGCCTGCTCCGAAGAAGGAATAATACTGTTCACTATCCTTTACAGAGTGTTTGTTTTCATAAAGTGTGAACAGATGGTTCTTGTGGATAACACGTTTCTGTTCGATGGAAGCGTCAAGAACAGTAAGGAGAGTGTAGTCTCTTACATGTGTAGAGTGCTTGATCATTTTGAATACGGATATGAGCTCCGACGTTTTCAAGTGCTAACGAACAAGATGGTGTAATCCAATAGGTATTTATGGAAGACAACGGAGATCCACGTAACGGCAGATGGCGCTGCGAATCGACTCTTGTCCATGTTCCCAGAAGAGTGTGAAAAGTACATTCCCGATTATATCATTGTTGGATCTGAGAGATGATTTCCATCTAGGGAGACTTCGACTCTTCGTCTGCAACCACGTTAAAGTACTTTGAGGACCGTGGAGCAACGCTCCTAAAGGATCCGAATCAGGACAACACCGATTTGGACAAGTGCTTGCTTCATATTCATGAGAAATACACAGACGTACGACTAGAGGAATGAGGTAATACGCAGCTGCGAGTCATCATCTATGGCGATTTGGGAGGTCGTTTCGATCATTCGTTTGGAATTATCAATTCGCTGACGATTGCGAATCAATTTTACAGAGATATCGTCCTTGTCGGTTCACAGGGCAGTCTTCGTGTACTACCACCTGGAGAGACCACCATTACTCGCTGTGATTCGTTTGAAAGCAAGGATGGGGTTACATGTGGACTCATTCCTCTGGGCGGTTGGACTTGCAATCATGTGACGACAACGGGTTTGAAATGGAATCTGAATGATTCCACAATGCAGTTTGGGTATTTGGTGAGTTCCTCGAATTGTATGATCTCCAACCATGTTACTGTGGATTCAGCGTGTCCCTTGATCTGGACATTGACGATCCATTGGTCGTTCCGTGATTAAATCTTGTTTGTTCAGAAAAGTGTATACTCTGAATACACTCTGAATGAAATGAGCCTATCAAAATGAATTTCCGAAAAAATCCCGATTTGGAGGTTTCATTTTTCCATCTCCCGAACTTTGAAGCCCTCTATCTCAGAAGGAATCTGTTTGTTTTCAAAACTACCTATATCATTGTGTTTATCTCCTTCTGCTAGTGAAGAATATGGTGTTATCTCATCGACTGTCATCAAGACACAAATCGGAACTATTTCTGGATTCCAGTAATACCACTCATCTTGATTCCAAAATACTCGCTATTTTGATTCCAACAAATACCACGGTTCTTTTCATGAATTAGCGGACCGCCTTCCACGGTTTTCCTTCGCTTCCCGCAGAGCTCGCCAGGGCACTCGCTGCCGCTAGCGGCTCATCCGAAGCTCCTATCAACTGTCACAACGACACCATCTAGGGGATCCTCACCCACAAGGGGCTCATAGGATCCTTGATGTCGCTGTTACAGCTCATAGGAGCTTCTTTAGAGCCACCATCCAGCTTCTCTATTCATTAGAACAATCATAAACCACTTACCTGACTATCGCGCTGAAGTCTTTTCCATCTTCCCTTCTTTCGCTTTGATAGAACTTCTATACCATCAGGCTTCACATCCATAACTCACTCTTTACACTGCCGTAACGAAAGACTACGTATCACTTCCATACCTACCTCTCCTGCATCTCCAAAGAAGCTCGTAGAACAAGGCGAAGCTATACAAACGGTTAGTATGTGGTCATTAGAATGCATTGGAACGAGCACAAGTCACAACCTTACCTTTCCTGAGACCCTACACATCAGCATAACCACTCTTATCAAACACCAACTTACCTCACTTGTCTCAGTCCCTTCCTTCATCTCTGACAACCGCAGCTTCAGCGAATGCATCCTTGACCTCATCCCACCTCTTCATCTCGCTCAGACCAAATGTGTTGGGAATCACCTCTACAACACATTAGACCAGGTCTTTTCCCTTACCCTACACCACCATTCTGACAGTGTTTTCGTAACGCGCAAGAACAACAACCAGTCATCATGGCATATCACCTCACCTTCTGAAAAACTCATTTTCAAAGCACAAGCATCGATTGAAGAAGATGACAATGAATCTAGCTCAATACAACCTCTGGATGGTGAAGAGGAGGAGGCAATCTCCTTCCTTGTAGAGTAGTGGTACCATCCTGTTCATACTGTTTCCTCCTAACAGACTTTACATCGGAATGATCAGGTCTCCTTTGTCATTTCTCTTTAGTGAGTAGCAAACGCGATGGATGATTTGCCCCTGACGTACACAAATCGTATTGAGTCCCACATACACCGTATCATTATCGATAGGAAAGCAGACCACATCCTCCATATGAAGACGGTGCAGTGAGATCAAGGTGTAACTAGGCGTTATGGCCTTAACTTCAGAGACCTTCAGATAGAAGCTGAAGGGGCAATCGTTCAGAGGAAGCAGCCGATGAATTGGCAGTTCATACACTTGAGCCTGAAAGTGTGCCTCCTTCTCGGATACATGGAAGGAAAATAGCATATCACCGCAAACAGATGGACCTTATGATCCAAAGAATAGGCAACGGCTAATCCTGTTTGGGGGAAGTCAGAAGCATCATTGAGAAATACCGGTCCTCTACGAAAGCAGTCCCATGGAACTGCTCCTTAACCGAGGAATCACTCCGATCTGGATGAGGCCTCTTCTGCGACAGCCTGGAATCTGAAGAACTTACTGAACTATCGGCAGGAGAGCAAGCCGGACGAGAATCAGAGGATTCATAGTAACCACTCTGAATGGCTTCATCAACCGTATGCGAAAGCACAGTCATACTGTCATGGTTTTGAAAACGAGATAAGTGATTCCCAACAGCTTCCGCTGCCTTTGAAAACCCCATGGCTTCATAGATCCGTTTCGAGTTTTCAGTGAGAAGGATGTGATGAAAACCACATGCATCAGCATCCTCAGCCAACTTCTTGATTTGATCTTCTTTTAATCCCACCATCTCATTAGTGTACTCCATGTTCAAGTAATCCGCAATGATAGCTTCTGGAGGGATGAACAGAACATAGTGATCCGTTGGCTGCTTGGAGAAGTGAGCACAGGTTGCATTTCTTCTTTCCTCTGCCTCTAGTTCCTTCCACTTCTCTTTGTTTCCATTGCAATTGCAACGGCAGTTGGAAAGAACACAATGACTCCAATCATCATCCTTCGTCAGATTCTTGGAACACTTCTCACAAAACACTTGATTGGTAAGACTCCATCGCTTACACTGGGGACAATGCATAATCTTCTTGACGGATCTGGGGATGCAACTGACTTTCAACACTTCCTCCTTGATTCTTTGAAGGGTAATACCACTGCGCTCTTCGCCCATTGAAACGAAGTAGAGCAACTGCTCCACTTTTGACTCTGAAATCCCGGAATAAGCGATCTTCAGTGCTGCTGCAAAGTAGGATATGCGCGGGATCAATCCTACAGAGTAAAACAATTACGGCAAGGACAACTGCGTTTCGTTCTCATGAAGCTGAAGAGATCATCCCCGGTAGGTCCCAAACACTATGACGTATTAGGGATTACAATACGATATACATCGGAAGAGCGCGATAGCATGTCATCTAATGATGCTATGACAGAATCCTTAATACTCGTAGCGGGTGAATCGATTACATTCATTTCCTCCTCGTGCCCATCACTATGGAGTGATTCAGGAACCACATCATCAGATTGCCCAATAGAGCTAACAACAGTATTATTCGCAGCACCCTAGATTGAAGATGCGACAAAGGAGTACTTCAGCAGTTAATCCACGAAGCCTATTGAGCAGTGAGTCTCAATCATCATCATCAGCTTCTCTAGTCACATATGAAACAAAAACAAATCCAACAATACGGATGTTACGGCTTGAGCAAGGACATTTGGATTATCCATTTCCATGAGCATTTGAAAGTAACAATCCACAATACGCTGGTCCCACAACCCCTTATCCCACATACGATACCCCATATCTTTTAAACACTTCATGCGCTCATCCTTGCTATTGTTCATGGGATTACGCCAAGCTACAACACAGGTAAACAATACTATATACCTCGTTGCAGTTTAGCCCATTCCTTATACGGATAACTCAATCTACAACGACAACCGAATCATAAAGAGAGTACCTACACTTATTCATCAGTTCAGTGTATTCACTATCCGACAACGTGCTTATATCTTATCAGAATGAACACAAGAGACATATACCACACTTCGCAGCAGCAATACGCTGAATGAACTCCTCATAACGGTTTGCATTTGGAGCAAAGGAAAAACGAATAGGATTACTCATGATGAATACTGGTTTGCCTTTGAGTTGTTGTTACGGTTATATCAAAGTATCCAAATGTAACCAGATACAAATGCAGAAAAAGGATTACTCATATTCTAATCAACCAACACCCAAAACATTTGAATAGTCATAAAGTCAAATGCCTAGTCGATGCTCTTCACTATTCTCAATTCTATGGCGAAGATAGAGCAACCATCATTATGGGAACAGTTCTAATTCTATTACAATAATAAATTACATTGAAGTGGTATGAACAATAGCATAATGATTAGTCTTTTATCGACACCGATTGTTCGAGCAACACTCAAACATGGGAGATTGTAGATTGCTTAGCTTTCTATTAAAACACAATTGCGATATAGCTACAACAAACAGCCGTTCCTACTCATCCCAATGAAACCACATTGTAAGAATGGATTGAAATAGCAGCAATGCTTTTCCCATATCATTGGCATACCGTCCGAAGCATGTACACAACAACTTGCTGACATCGAATCACTGTCACCATCAGAAACAACTGACCATAACTCACCAAATCGCTAAATTTGAGGAAACAAAATGATCCGCCACCAAGTAAGGGCAATATTCACATATCGGTTCCGATCGACGTCCAACAACAGGTTACAAGCAAATATTACTATCCAGTACGAATTAGTAAATGAAAAACGATTCACATGCAAAGCAAGAATCCGATTGGTAAGAAATGACTCCATCTGAGTCAATGCAGTGAGGTTCTTGAGGCAACCGTATCCTTACAGGTGGAACACATCAAATACCGACGAATGAATGCAGAGGCTGAGAGATAGAGGACCATGGGAATGGGGATCAACGATCCCATCAGAATCCAAAACTCTTACGATAGAGCTGAATACTAAGGACAATAGAATAGATCCACAGCCACAGGACAACTATGAACAGTCACAGTACAGAAAAATGACCCATGTCCTTTGTATGAAAGATAATCCAACGAGTTTTGGCCCCAAATGGAAGAAAGAGAAGAGATGGACAAGTAGATACAAGGATAAACGGAAAGGGTAAAAGGATGACAACATGTCGGGATTGACCAAAAGATGAAAGACTGTTCACACAATAAGTGCCAAATGCTCTCACAATTATGAAGAGATGATAAAATTCATATAGTGAAACAAGACCCTCAATGCAGTATACAGAAGAAACGTGCACGCAAATAGATGCATATTCACTGATTGCTCATGACGAAGGATAAGTCTGGTACCGACTAATAGTGACAATACAGGCAGATGGCAATACGGGTCCAGATCGACGCCCAAATAACAAGGAAACTAGGTAAAGCGAATTAGCATCGAATGAAAAACATATCCAGACATAGCAGAGACCAAACCAAACATACGCAAACCCAATGCAACATGGAGGTTTCACGGAAAACTAACCCCATGAAGTTGCTTGCCAACGAGGTGTTCATCGTTTACCAATATAACCAATCCGATATGACACACTTGAAGACCATGATGGTAGGTATCCACAACTGTCAGATGTCATAATATTCATTTGGCCATATAGATACTATATTGAATCGAAATGGACTAAATATGAAAGTGTGTATTAATAAATAATAGGGACATGGGATGCAAAGATATAGGACCGTTCATCTTGAGCAGATTGAGCACCCCACATAATCACTATTTTATTGCATTTCATATTTCCTCGTTGTTTTAGCTTCAAATCCAAGAATGAGTGGTGAAATACCTCCTTGCATCCAGATTCCTCAGCCAACGCGATATATGTGTGATGTACAATTAATTAACAAAAAACAGTATATTTGCTGTATTGTTGGAATGATATCACTCGTGATGATCAGTGTTGTGGGTATTATTATCGCTGTTTGTGTGTTTTCTCTGTTTAGTATTATGTATTTGATTTTGGGGGTGATGACCGTTTGTATGTTTACGATGATAGCTATTCTAGTTTTCTCTTACTCAATAATCCGTGTCCCTTCGGATGCGCATGTATGCGATCTGCGGATTGCCACAGCGAGAAAGCTGCATGTTGATCCACTGAATCTGGAACTGGGTGTTTCCTCTGGTGTTCCATGCGAAGACACTCAAGCGTTATTCGGTGGACCCTATCCTCCCGTATTCTTCTACATGGTGTCGAAGAATCGAGCAAGAGGAGTCGTTACTGAGTTGTATTCTTAAGTCATTCATTTGAGCATATTTTGGTTTGAATATAGTGAGATGTATCAGTATCATCCCATGATGGTAATGGATATCCTGATGTAGTATCAGTTATCACTAGGATCGGATGAGCATTCTATTAGGAGGGATAACACCCATACCCATTTCACACCCTTTCCACTCCAAACCGAATCTATTCATTTTTATTTCTGTGAAAAATGGAAACAAACGGTGGAGTGCCTCCGTGTATACAAATACCGTCCCAGTTTACAATTGTACAATACGATCGCGAGATCAAGATCGCCACCCGACAACGTATTATTTCTCTTCTTGTTGCCACAGGCATTCTTGCACTGTGTAATATTAATGCGTTTATCATTTCTATGACTCTTGTATCCATAATGGCTTCTATGGTATGTTGTCTTACAACAGCAGGCATGGTGGTAGTATTAATCATAACGTTCAAGTCGTATTTTACTATTCGTGTTCCTTCTGGAGCTCACGTGTGTGATTTGCGAGTTGCTGTGGCGCAGAAACTAAACGTGGATCCAACTCATCTGGAGATAAGCACTCTTTCTGGTGTTCATTCTGATAACGAAGCGATTCAGTATGAGGCTTGCATTACTGAGTACTATTATACAATTACGGAGGATCTGGCGAGAGGAATAATTCCTGAGTTGTATTCTTAAGTCATTCATTTGATCTCGTGTTTGGATTTGAAACGAAATGTTGTTTGTAGCATTTATGGAAGTGTTTTGCGGTTGCGTATGCACACCATAACAAAGAAATGATGTTTGATTTGATCTCTTAACCAACTCTTTTGTCATTTGTGTGTCCCTAGGTAATCTGATCATTTTGTGGCAATCAATTAATCGTTCTATTGAGTATCACCAACATGTTGAGATATCAACACATAAACCGGTGTCCAGCAATAAGCAAATGCATTACAACTGTTACAATGAGTCTTGATACTGAATCTCCTCATAGGTTATCCAATCTTCGTGATATAGAGAATTTGAATGTTTAACACCACCCATATCTCATAGGCATAAGCGGAATCGATACTCGTTTCATCAACACATCTCGTTCATTCTCTCGTAGCGTATTTGTTTCTCCTCTCCCTCTCCATTTTCAGTTGAAAAGAATATAATAACCCACTCCCAACAAAAAGAATCTTGAGGTCTGAAACGGTCATAAGCAGTATAAATGGGCGCCTGCCAATCGAGCCGCAAAGATGCAGCTTCGTCACTTTCATCAGGCAAGCCTCAAGGTAGACACACCTCAGGAATGACATGAAGGGGAATCAGATCAGAAGGAAAGCGGTTCTTCGTTACTACAATCGGAGAAGACCTGTAGCTGCTACCAGTCATCCAATTCGTCAAGTAGCACTCCTGATATCCTCTGCGGCGTGTCGAATGCTGTTTATCGAAACGAGTAGGCGGATTCAAGTTTGACATATGCTAGATACATACAAAATATCTACGCTGTTACATCGAGAGAACTGGGAGTGGGTGTTACCGGCAGTGTTCGTGTCGTGATTGACCGGTATACATGCGATGGTTTTTGGTGATGCTAGAGAAACGCATGAACACTACGCTCTGAAAACAATCAATCTACTGGGTGTTCCCACGGAGGCGAGGGAGCGTCTCATCAAGGAATCGATGATTCTGGCGCGTCTTCATCATCAGAACATTGTCAAGTTGTACGAGATATACGAATCCAACTCGGCCATTTACTTGGTGATGGAGCTTCTCTCTGGAGGGGAGCTGTTTGATCGGTTAATGGCGCAGCCAGGTGGTTGTCAGGGAATCCTCTCACCGTAGATCACAAGTTTTCCGAGGACTACGCCTGTCAGATAGTCCGAGAGATTCTGAACGCCATCACCTATCTCCACGACTACAAGAACATTGCCCATCGCGACCTGAAGCTGAGCAACATCATGTTCGCCGACTCTTCTCCCGACTCCGAGATCAAGCT
>OJMH01003508.1_pt1 | contig 11525 bp, 18 predicted proteins | sample 1597111 | NCBI WGS metagenome assembly OJMH01 (sample SAMEA2452115, study PRJEB22498) | human gut metagenome | reverse complement strand
CGGGAGAAGATGCGTCGCATCCAGATGGGCGAGGAAGTGGACGTGAACGACGTGGAGGTTCCGAACGACCGCTTTAAGCCGTTTAATGTAGAAGTGGAGTGTGGGGATGAGAGACAGGTGATGGAGGAGAATAGAAAGTATATCCAGCGTGTTGGAGCGGTCTTCGATCTCCCATCGCTAACGATTCCCAAGGTGGAAGTCAAATGAGTTGTTTGTTCACATACTGCCATTGTTCATTTCATGGAGGGTACCCATTCACAACCCCATGTAATGCGTAGAGGAGATCGTTGTCAGTTTGGCCTTGTTCTATTCGGAAGTGGGAATGCGTTGTTGACATCAAGTGAAGGCGTCTCACACCTACGGTGCAGCAATCGACGTTGCGAACGACAAACGGAGTGCGACAGATAAGGATCGGTCCCTTCTCTTGTTGATCAGGCCTTGGTTGTTCATTTGTAGAACGGAATATGAAGACAATGCACAGTTCAATAATTTGGAAACAATCATTGTTCAAAACAATGTGAATGTCGTATACACGTTTGGTTCGGTGGAGACAGGAAAGCTGCAGCACATCGCGAAGCTCCTCGACCCAATGGACGTGAAATTGACGATTGTGAAGAAAAGGTGGGTTTGGGAGATGGATGGGACGATAGTGAGTTCGCGTCCTCTGACGCAGAGCATGAACTGGCGGTTCTAGTTGGAGCTGAGGACCTCAATCTGTTTCCTTCGATTCTGGAGATGAAGCTGGCGATGAAGGCGGCGGGAGTCCTCGTTTCCGTACACTCTTTACCTCTTTGCAACGTAGCGACTCCAGCTCTGCAGTGGAGGATATGTGGGTAAGTACTCGCTGATTCCGTACTCCATCAACAAGTCGTGTTTGGTTCTTCCCTCCATTGTAGCTACATGCGATTGGACAACTCGGTCCTCACAACGCTCAACATTTTCCCTCTCGAAAAGGTGCGCGACAAGGTCTCCAGCATTTTCGGTCTTCTCAACACGACGATAACCGCGGGGATCGGCGAGCGTCTTCTCCGACGCTGGTTGCGTCAGCCGCTGGTTTCCGCGGAAGAGATCAATCGGCGACTGGACATCGTCGAGATCTTTGTGGAGGAAAACGAAGTTCGGGAAGATGTCCGAAATAACGCCTTAAAAGGGATTATTGACATTGAAAAATACGTGCGGCGGTTGGAGGGAAAAAGCAAGTTCCGTCTGCAGGACCTTTACGTGATGTACCAGACGGTGAAGAAATTGGAGCCGATTTTGGAGCTGTTGCGGTCGGTGAGTCACGAAAAGAGGCCTATTTTGGATTCCATGTTTGTTGAGCCGTTGAGCGATTTGATTGGCTCGTTCGGGCCGTTCCTCCAAATGACCGAAAGTGTGATTGACGCCAAGTCGTTGAGTTTGTCGCCGCCGGAATTCAACGTGGCGCCGACGTTTGATGAGGAACTTAAGGAAATCGCGGAAAGGAAGGATGAAGCGTATGATGCGATTGCACACATTTACGACATTGTTGGTTTTTCACTCTCCTTTCATTCGTAGTACCGAGAGCGATACCCGCAGATGGAAATTCGATGCGAACGGTAGATGCGTGATCATGATCTCATCTTCAGGAACGCTCGCTACGGTTACTGTTTCCGCGTGATGAGTCGATTCAACAACGAAGTTAACGCGATTCCCGACGCCTCTGTCCTCCAGGTGCTGAAAAATGGTATTTACTTCACCATCGACGGTTCCGAGTTCGACTCCCAAAATAGTCTCATTTTCAGCGATCTGCGAAGTGTGTCATCGGAATACGAACAATACAAGAGCGAATACAACTCCGCACAGCAGTCGCTGGTGGTAAAAATCACGGAAGTGGCGCTCACCTATGTGCCCCTATTTAACATATTTTCGTCGCTTGTGGCCCAATTAGACGTTCTGACCAGTTTCGCCGCGATTTCCGCCTCGGCAGCCATTCCGTACACGCGTCCCCACTTTCTGGACATCACGAAGTCGAATCGTGGGGGTCGTTGGGGAGTGATCACTAGACGTGCACATCAAGGAGGCGCGTCATCCGCTGCTGGAGATTCAGTCCGGAATTCAGTTTATTCCGAATGATTACGATTTCCAGTGCGACCAGCCCGCCAAAAACGTGGTGATAATCACGGGACCGAATATGGGCGGGAAAAGTACCTACATGCGTCAGGTGGGCGAGGGAGGGAGTTTTGACGAAATAGCTGGGGATTTTGCTCATTTTGGCGCAAATCGGCTGTTTCGTTCCCGCGACGAGTGCGGAATTTCCCCCGTTTACTGCACTGTTTACGCGGATTGGCGCTTCGGACAATCAATCGCGGGGAGTTTCAACGTTCATGAGTGAGATGATCGACATGTCGAACATTCTAAATGCATGTGCGGATGAAACTCCCCGCAGTAACAGTTTGATCGTGATCGATGAATTGGGTCGCGGGACCTCCACGTGGTCGAAATTGGGGGATGTGAGGGATAGGTATGACGGACTGGGATTATCGTGGGGAATTCTGGAGTATATTATTCGTCGGATTCCGCGGTGTTATTGTCTGTTTACGACACATTATTACGAGTTGACGACGATTGCGCGGCGATTTGCGAACGTGAAGAACATCCACGTGACAGCGTTGTCGAAGGAGCGATCGATCACGATGCTGTATGGAGTTCGCGATGGACCCTCTGATAAGTCCTTTGGCATCAACGTGGCACAGCTGTGCAATTTCCCGAGGGAAATCATTGATGTGGGCATGGGAGGTGATGTACATGGTAGGATGCCGAGAAGAAGGTGTTCGAGCTGGAGGCCATCGCCAAGGCCAATTACGCGGAGAAGGGGTCCGAGAAACGGGTGATGCCAGAGGCCATCGAGGCGGTGGATAAGAAGGTGAGAGAGATGGTAAATGGAACAGTCACGGAGGAGGCGTTGGAGGAGCTAAAGAAGAGCATTGAGCAGCTTTGATGAAGGGAGCGTTGGACATCTTTTCAAGAATACTATTGGACAATAATCCTTTCAAGAATATCCACTGTTTGTTTGAACACAATTCGTTTGATGGCCGCTTCCTTCTTCCAATCGTCACAATGGTAGGATTGCTGTGGGATGGTCAACAACTAGGAACGAGTGGATGAAAGAAATCGACGATGAGAAGCTCGCATCGACCTATCTTGAAAAGAATCCATCTCTCAAAGAGAACGATGTAACAGCAATTCTTCTAAACTGTTCTGCCTGTGAATTGTTCGAGGTTACGATTACCCCTAGTTCTGATGGAAATGGCGAACAAAAATAACATTGACATACGGATCGCATACACTTCGATCGTCTATTTCCGTCGACTATTCTCAACGTGATCATATCCTCTTGCTTTCATGTAGAACGAGCTTTGCAGAGATTCATCCGTATCTCGCCGTTCCAACTTGCTTCTACTTGGCTGGCAAGATTGAGGAAATGGCCCTTCCCGTCTCACGAGCGCTATCTCTGTTCGAGGGAGTCTGCAAGTCCCATAAGATTGAACCTCTCACATGGACAACGGAGGAGGTGTTCTCCTGTGAAAGTGTTCTCCTGTATCGCATGAACTACTCTCTTCTTCTCCAACACCCGTATCGTCCTCTGCGACTCATTCTCTCGACGCTTCATTGTGAGGAGTACTTGCAGAGTTGCCTGTATTTGCTACCAACGTCTCATTTCCTAGAAATATTGTCAATGACTGCTACTACACATCGATTCCCCTCCTCTACCCTCCTCATCTCATTGCTTTCACTTCTGTGTATATGATATGCACCTACAACAGTGTGGACCCAAAAGAAGCCTTTGAGACAATGGGGATCAACATGGACAGTCTCAAGGTGATCTGCTCCAAGATTTGTGCGTTTTACAGCATGGGTGCGGACTTGTGGCCGCCATCCATGAGTGATATCATTCTCTCTTTATCAACTCCTGTTCAATAGTTTCTGTTTGTTCTATCAAAACGGCGTTTCGGTCTGAACGAAGAAGTCCTCATTCAGCTGTTTTTGGATGATGCAACATCCATCATTTCTCATTTTATGCTATTATCTGTTGCAGGGAACATTTGGTTTCCTAATAACTCCAACCTCTTCCGATGTCAGTGTTAATGGTGATTCCTTCGTTCATCTCTTTATGTCTAGTATGTGGATCCTACATTCCTTCCTGCCCTACGGAATCCTGTTTCGTCATTGGATGTGTTTGATGCGTAGCACTGGAAACAACTGGATATATTCTCTACGGAGAACGTCAATCTGTTTTCCGTTCTCTTGATATGATTAGTACGTTGCACACTTCGTCGGAGTGTGATGACCCGCGTTATTACGTACGAACGCGCTATGTGTATGAACTTTCTGGAGCTCCAGAAATGAATGTGGAAAATGGCATTCCCACAGTCATTGCTTATGGAAAGCCTCATCAGGCCTTTGTCACAGTTGATACGGAGAATCTGGAGGAGCCTATTGCATGCAACAGTCCATTGAAAAAGAACGTTGAGTTTGACGTAACCACAAATGACTGCATTGTAAAGCGAACGGGAAAGAGTCTTTTCCAGTCCATTAAATCCTTCTTGAACGAGGCAGAAACCCGTGCCTTTCAGTTCTCATGGCTAGCTAATGACACCCTGGTCGAGGACCACATCACTTTCATTGCCCGTAGTGGTGAGTGGGGCTGTGCAGGAGTAACAACCGAAGAGCCTGTACAAGATCCTTTCGACATGATAGCTTGGCTAAAGTCGCCTGTTGGCATTGTTGCTGTTATCGTTGTCATTGCAGTCATTGTTCTCGCATTGTTTATGATCTTTCGTAAGCGTCCTCAGCCAAGAAAAATGTCAGTGGTCGCACCGAAACCCCCTGTTTGAAGAAGTGTTTGTTCCGAATGGCAATTGCAGACATTGTTCCTTTTTGAAATGAGTTACGCAAGCCAGATCGATTACAGTGATAAATACTATGATGCCACTTATGAATACCGGTAGGAAACGGTTCTCAACCTCAATCATGTGTAGTCATGTCACTTTACCCAAGGAATTATCGAAGCAAATACCCGCTGGACGGTTACTGTCGGAAAGAGAATGGAGATCTCTTGGAATCCAGATGAGTCTGGGATGGGAGCATTACGCCACGCATAAGTAGGAAGTTGGAGAGAGAAGAGTATCCGAATAGGCCGGAGCCAAATATCCTTCTCTTTCGGAGGCCTCTAGGAACAGACGGACAGACAGGAAAGGTGGATCCAGAGCTGGCCGACCGTCAGCGGAAGCAGTTTTTAAAGCAATATGGGTTGGAATAAGTGTTCATCGCGTTTCTTCGTTGTTTGTCTGAAACCCTCTTTTCTTTCGATTCTTTACGACCGGAAGTTTCCTGAAAGAATATGAAATTGCTTGGCATCCCTTGACAAACTCGAGTTTTGGCACAATCATTCACTCGAATGGACGGACTGGATATCGACGATGATTCCGAGACTGTCGGAAGTGTGAACTGTGTGTTATTATAGGAAATGTCTCTGTCCAAAGCGCAGCAGATCATCCGAGACCAAGCCGACCGTATCCGTGAGCTCGAAGTTATGGAAGACGATTACCGTCGATTGCAAAGAGAATACGATCGTTTGAAGAGCGATATCGCGACAACCCAACAGAACCAAGGACCCTACCAAGTAACTTGTTTTTGAGGACTTTAAGGAAAGAGCGATAAAATGCTTCAGGAGTTACGTACGGCGAAAGATGCCCTCCGTGAGAATGATCGTCGTTTGCAGTACTTGGAAGAGGCAAACAATCGGTTTGTGTTTCAAATGCGAAATCTGCATGTTCAAATCTCTGGAAAGGATAACGAGATTCATGAGCTCAATCAGGAAATCAACTTCATTAAGCGGAAAATCGACAAGCCCATCGAAATCTGTAGATGGTTGCTGCGATTGATTACGTAGTGATTAATGAGATCAAGCAGAAGGATCTGATCATTGAAGGTTATAAGAAGAGGCAGCGGCAAAACAGAAGCACGGCTATCCGAATCGATGACACGGATAATGAGCGGCTATCTGCATCATCGTTTGGTTCCATGCAAAACAGTTATGTTCATTTGGATGACACGAAATGAGGATTAGATAGTATCACAGCAATGCCAATGGTGCCCTGGTCGTCAGCGTTTCGTTCGTCCGAACCGTGTCAACGTGCAGGACGAAACAGACATCATTAACGAGTGGAACAGAATAGTGCAGCTATTTAGTGATCAAAACGACCCTTCCTTGATCGTCCGGTTAAAAGTAGAGTTTCGGCTTCCTGTTCACCTTAGCAATACATCCTCGTGAACATCTCCCGGTTGGCAATGTTGGCGAAGGATGTGGATGTTGCGGATGAAGGTGTTTTTTCCAACTCGTGTCATCTCTGTGGAAAACGGTTTACCTGTCTTCACAGGCATCGTGTGTGCTCTTACTGTGGCTTTTACTTCTGTCACCAATGCGCTCCTCACACTCTCCCTCTTGGATCTAAGAATGAGGATAAACCTGTAGGTGCTTCGTATTCTCTTCTCAATAGATTTGTGCTCTCTGTGAGGCGATGTATCGTCTCGTATATAAGAAGGACGAATAGTATTCATATTCTTGTTTGTTCGTGAGAAATGCCATTGGTTCAACAAACACACCCATTGATCCGAATCTCCCATCCTTTATCGGTATCTGCGGAGCGAGAGCGTGTTGAGACGCTTCCAGTTCGCTCTCCAGGATCCACCAATGCGCTGGTTGGCACGGTGTCCCTTCTTCATCATGCCACGAGCATGGCGACCAGCAGAGGTCAGTCCGCGGCACTCACGGTGCTTCATCACAGGGTTCACAATCCAGTTGATCGTAGGATCGTTGCGGATCGCGTTGTGGCTCGGGTCCACCAGAATCACCTCGTAGTACTTGTACGTCGAGTCCTGGTTCACCCAGTAGCTGTTCAGCACACGCAGGTTCTTGCACACACGGCCCACACGGCACTCAGCGATCGAACGCAGATTGCGCGTGTTCTTCAGTCCGTTGATACCCTGGTTCTTGGGCTTTCCGTACACAATACCCTTGGGATTGGGTCTCTTGCGTCCTCCACGACGGATAGCCACACGGTACACAACGTAGCCCTGCTTCGCCTTCATGCCCAGACGACGCGCCTTATCGGGGCGGGTCGAGTGCGACACGCGGCACACCTTAGGAAGCTGACGGTACTCCCACGCACGAATACGAAGGACGTAACGCATCGCATCGCTCTGCTTCTTTCTCCAAAGCTCCTCCAGATACTTGTAGGCACCCATGTTGAATCAATGAAAGAGATATGAGAAAAGCGGTGGACACGGCGGAATATGTAGGATGAATTCTATAGGAAGAATGACTGCTTTCACGATCCGAGAATCGGTCGTCTCCATTCGACAAAGAAACCCTTTGAAAAGCTATTGAGATGGGCCGTCGTCCTGCTCGTTGCTATCGTTACTGTAAGAACAAGCCTTACATCAAGTCCCGCTTCTGCCGTGGAGTGCCCGGTAGTCCTTCTTCTCTTCGATAAGAGATAGATGCCAAGATTCGCATCTTCGATATCGGTGACAAGACCGCTAGCGTCGATACTTATCCCTTCGTGGCTCACCTTCTGTCCGATGAGCGTGAGCAGCTGTCTTCGGAGGCTCTGGAGGCTGGACGTATTGCTGCCAACAAGTACTTGGTGAAGTACGGAGGCAAGGACTCGTTCCACATGAGAGTGCGTGCTCACCCCTTCCATGTGACTCGTATCAACAAGATGCTTTCGTGCGCCGGTGCTGATAGACTGCAGACCGGTATGCGTCACGCTTTCGGAAAGCCCAACGGTCTGGTGGCTCGTGTGAGAATCGGTCAGCCTCTGATTTCGATTCGTACGAAGGACGATAAGAAGCAGGTGGCTATGGAGGCTCTGCGTCGTGCTGCCATGAAGTTCCCTGGTCGCCAAAAGATTGTGGTGTCGAAGAAGTGGGGATTCACCAAGTACACGCGTGAGGAGTACGCTGCCATGAGACAGAGTGGTCGTCTGGTGGCTGATGGTAACATCGCCAAGTACGTCCCCAACCACGGAAAGCTGTAAGTGTTTGATTCGTCATTTCGATGCGTGTGTTTGTTGTTCAAACGAGTTGGAGGGAATTGTTCCCTCTGCTGAGGGTGGGGTCAAAAGAAGGATGGTAATGGAGTGATGGGTGCATGAACACTAGAGCGCTACCGCCGTACAACTCCGAGAGGAGATCGACACCATCTCCCAACAACAATCCATCGCTGTTGTCAAGAACATGGTACGCACCTCGGTATGCATTTTCTCCTCTTTTTTCCCCAGATCAGTGAGATCTGTTATCTGCGAAACCTCTTCAACGAGGATTGTTTTATCCCCAAGAACTACGCTGGTGTCATGATCAACGCTCTGCATCCCATGGACAGGGAGGAGAAGAACATCCACAACGAGGAAGCGTGGCAACTGACTCGGTGGCTCGAGGAGGGCGTCTTTGGTACGATTCCATGTCTCTCCTCACGTTCGATGCCCTCGAAAAGCGCTATCTTCGGGGTCTGGTCTTCGCCATCTACGACAATCCCAAACACAAGGACCAATCCAAATTGCTCGAAACCTACTCCTGTACCTCCTCCTCCCTTCTCTCACCCAGACGCCTTTACCTACCCCGACCCTGTGAACGTGACGCTCGAGATGACTCGCAACAACGTCGACAAAAGCACCCTCTCCACCGACGGCGTGAAGAACCAAGCAGTATCTTCTCCCCTTTCCTCTCACACAGGTGATGTTGCTACGCACTCTCATCACACTCTGCAGCACGCTGAGTCCGCTGCCACGGGAGCGATGGATCACCATGCAGCTCTACTACTACGACGATATCACTGTCGCTTTCTCCTCCCAAACTCACTTCCAGCCACCAGATTATCAGCCCACCTTCTTCGAGGACTCCGCTCAGGCACTCGTGCGACCCGGCGACTCTCCCTTCGTCTCCAGTCCCTTCGTGATGGAGGCGGGACGTCTGCGGACGGTGAGACATCGGAGAGTCCCTCATGAAAGCCCTTCCACGCGATGCGGATGAAGGTGCGTGTGACCGAGGGAGTGCTTCAGGAAGACGGGAAACAAGCTCCGTCGGAAGAGTGTTTGGAGAAGGGAGAGGTGTCGCTAGAGAAGGAGGAAGAGCGAGTGTTGCGAGCGGCGAGCGAGATGAGTCGTATTGATCCGACCGTGTTGTTTGTTGTCTCTGTTTCTCGTAGTCACTTTCCCACTCTCTTTCCATCAAACAAACAGACCTTGTTTCCTCGCTCGATTCACTCCGTGACTCCTCTCGTTTCCTCTCATCGCTAGAGAAGAAGCGTCTCATTGAGGTCACCAAAACAGGCTACCAACTCACCCAACGTATCCTTCTCTCTTTCCTCTTACCCAGGCGGACGTGACTGGATCCGCAGTCATCCCTTAACACGTTTAATATCTCGACAGACCTCTCAGCACTCCTCGCGAGACACACCCTCCAAGCCGCTCGTCATCACCGAGGGAGGCAGCGAGGTCGTCGATGTAGTGGCAGAGCCGGAGCGATCGCCCTCCGTCGCTGTCTCTCCGTCGCCACGCACCGCCGAGGCGTCAATGAAGGCGCTGCGGACGCGTGAGGCGACGTGGGGAACGGTGAGGGTGAGGAAATGTTGTGAAGCGTAGCCGATGACGGAGACAGGGTCTGTGCGGCGAATGAAGACGGTCACGGAGACGCGGTAGCTGAGAGGAGAGAGTGAGATACAGAAAAGTCCAGCTGAGGAGCAAGCGAAAACAGAAGGAAGAGAGCGACGAGGAGTTCGTGCTGGAGGACGAGAAGAAAGCGAAGAGGAGCAACGTGAAACGACCCATCGACCAAGGAGTGGGGAGTGCGTCGAAGAGAAGAGGGAGAGTGTACATTGTTTGTTTGGGAGTAAAGAAGTGGAATGGTGTTGGTTAGAAGGAGTGGACAGTCATCATAGAATCGTCACTCACATTGCAGTTTGTCATTCCTTGGAAACTGTATTGGGAGATCTCTTTGAATCGGCTCGTTTTCTATCAAGTAGAGGGATGGGATGGAGATGATGGGTAGAGAGTGTGATTATGAAAATGCGATTGGTTGGTTTCATCGTCAGTATTGTTCTGTTCTATGTATCTGTCCATTTCACCCATGCCTCTGTTTCGATCGTAATGGATTATGTGGTTGAATCAAAAATAGCAACAAAATCAATTTGGTATCATTCTTGTACCGACCAGTGAATGGACTCATGAATCGCTTCTAAAACACGATTCATTTGATGAACCCACTTCTTCTCTTCCTCTTCATCCTACGGAACAACTCCGTCCAACTGTCAAACCAACTCCTCTGATCAACCAACCCACTCCCAAACCCGTCCCATTGCAACAGTGCGATATTCTCAGTCAAACAGACACACACTCCATCCATGACTCCACTCCCACCCAAAACACACCAGTGGATGTGGTTCTGTTCACCACCGACGACGGATGTAGCGACAAGAAGCTGAGGAAGTTGACTCTCTTCCGAGACATGTCCTCCATCTTCCATTCCCACTTCCCCTTCGCCTCCATCCTGTTCACAAACACCTCCTCTCTCCGCACCCTCTTCTCCAACTCCACCACACTCCTCTCCTCCAACTACGAGTTGAACTCTCCTCTCCCTCACACGAAGCGTGAATCCATTCGGTCTTCCTACCATCACCTCCATGTTCCACGAAGCAAAACGACTCTTCGACGCACAGTATTACGGATACGTCAACTCCGACATCCTTCTCGAACCCGCCATCTTCGACGTGCTCCACTACTGTTCCTCCCTGGTTCGAGAAGGCAGACTCACGCGAGCCGTTTGCTCTCCCTTTCTCTCTCATCGCTAGCATGAAGTGGCTGGTCGCGTCTTCAACGTACCGCTGGAGATGCTTCCGGAACGATTCCTCTCCATGAGCGACATCGAAAGGACCTTCGCGTACGAGCCGCCACAGAAGAGTCTGCGGAATCGCGACAGTGCGGTGAGAGAGCGGGCGAGGAATGATCGACAGGACTACTTCTTCTTCTCGAAGGAGGCGATGCCGCTGGTGACGGACCGACGACAGAAGGCGGTCATCGGTCGCATTCGCATCGACAACTATCTGATGGGCGTCGTGTACGTGAGGAACCCGAAGAACCGAACCTCGGAGCTGGTGGACGCGACGGGAGCAAGTGGGTGTGCTAAGGGAGAGTGAGCGACAGTGAAGGCGTTCCATCAGGGAGGCAGCGGGTTCTTCGCGATGGAGGGACGACAGTCGCGAATAGATCGGAACTGGAACTACGGAGTGATGAAGAACTTTTCGGTGACGAACGGTCGGTTCCTCCAGCGAGGCAATCGCCGACTCGTCCGCGTGAACACAACGTGTTGTGAAATCCATGGCGTCTCCTCTGTTTCCAACAAACACTCCATCAACCAGAAATGACTCATAGAAACAAATTAGGCAGAAACACCTCCTCCGCAAACGAGACGGCGGATAGCGAGCTGCTTTCTGGTCAGACGCTGCT
>OJMH01003505.1_pt1 | contig 11532 bp, 8 predicted proteins | sample 1597111 | NCBI WGS metagenome assembly OJMH01 (sample SAMEA2452115, study PRJEB22498) | human gut metagenome | reverse complement strand
TCTGGATTACGACCAATAACGATTATATGCGTTTTGACTGGGAAGAAGTCCCCGGGACGCGATGACGCAGATGCGGCTGCGCTGGCAGGGCATGCAGCAGCACCGCAATGCCGTCGCCGCCGGCTGACCCTGCCGCGGCTTCTATGGCTTGAGCGGGCAGTAACACCCCCGGCCGGTCAGGATCGGCCGGAAGCAGCCGTTGCAGGTGATGCACTCCGTGCGCCGCCGGTCGCCGGTTTGCCAGCGGCGGATTAAATCGGGTTCCCGGATCAAAGGGCGGCTTAGGGAGAGAAAGTCGCTGCAATTTTCCGCCAGCAGCCGGGCGGCGGCTTCATAGTAGCGGATGCCGCCGACCAGCAGCACCGGAATGTCCACCAGCGTTTTGAGCCGTTTGGCGACGGCTTCGTAATACACCGGCCGGGCGGCTTCGGCCGGATTGTCGGTTCGGACCGGTGAACGTTGCTTGCCGGCCGGCGGAATGCCGCCGGAAAGTTCGATGGCGTCCAGGCCGCTCCGGGCCAGTTCGACGCACACTTGCAGACAGTCGTCGGCGGTGAAACCGCCGTCGACGAAATCTTCGGAATTGATCTTGATTGCCACCGGATAATCGCCGCCGACCTCGCGCCGTACCGCTTCATAGATTTCCCGCAGCAGCCGGGAGCGGTTCTGCAATGTTCCGCCATAGGCGTCGGAACGTCGATTGTAATAAGGCGACAGAAACTGGCTGATCAGATAGCCGTGGGCGGCATGAATCTGCACGCCGTCGAAGCCGGCCGCCCGGGCCCGGCCGGCCGCGGTCCGGAACGCGGTGACGACGGCGGCGATTGCCGTTTCATCCAGCGTCCGGCACGGCGATTGATTCGGCGCCGGACTGAACGATGACGGCCCGGCCGGCGCCGGGACGGCGGCGTAACCGCCGGCATGGGCGAGCTGGAGAAAAATGCCGGCTCCGGCGTCATGGACGGCCTTTACTGCCGTTTGCCAGGGCCCGATGCAGTCGTCGCGGTCGGCTCCTGCCTGCCGTTTGCCGGCCCGGCCGTTCGGTTCGACGAAGGCGTGACCGGAGATGATCAGGCCGACTTCATGGTCGGCCAGCGTCTCCAGTAATGCGGTCAATTCCGGCGTATAATTGCCGTCGTCGTCGGCCATGCCTTCATGGGTGGCCGACCGGACGAAACGGTTGCGGAGCGACAGCTGCCGGATGCTGCCCGGTGAAAACGGTGAAAGATTCATAGTAATGGTTCTCCTCTGCGGTTGTCGGAAACAATAGCATGGCAACCGGCATTTTTCAAAAAAAATCCGAATCCCGGCCCCGCGCCGGCGGCGGGTGCTGAAAGTCCTTGCAATATACATGATATGCTATGGTTTGAAATTCACGAATACAACCGGTAGTGGTTATATTTCTCGATAATATCTCGTTTCAAGGGTTGCAAAAAGACGGACGGCAGTTACTTTAGGGCAGTAAAACTTCAATGACGAGAGGATTGAGAATGGCAACCTACAATATTTCCGAAGATATCTGGCAGCGCAAATACCGTTATCAGGGATCGGACACCATCCCGCCCGACGGCAGCCTGGAAGAGACGATGCAGCGGGTCGCCCGGGCCGCCGCCGCCAATGAACCGGAGTCCGAACGCTGGCAGAAGGAGTTCGCCGGAATTCTGACGACGCTGGAGTTCATTCCCGGCGGCCGGATCGTCGCCAATGCCGGCACCGCCCGCGAGGAAGTGACGATGTTCAACTGCTATGTGATGAACCGGATCGACGATTCGATCGAAGGCATTTTCGAAACGGTCAAGGAGTCGGCGCTGACCCAGAAGCAGGGCGGCGGCGTCGGTTTCGATTTTTCGACGATCCGGCCGCGCGGCAGCCAGATCAAGGGGTGCGAGGCGGAGGCTTCCGGCCCGATCAGCTTCATGCAGGTGCTGGATTCGACCTGCCGGACGATCATGAGCGCCGGCCAGCGGCGCGGCGCCCAGATGGGGATTCTGCGCTGCGATCATCCGGATATCGAAGCGTTCATCAAGGCGAAACGGGAAAACAGCCAGTTGCAGATGTTCAATCTGTCGGTGGCGGTGACCGACAAGTTCATCGCGGCGGTGAAGGCCAATGCCGACTGGGATCTGGTGTTCGACGGCGTGGTGTACAAGACGATCCGGGCGCGGGAGCTCTGGGACCGGATCATGCGCTCCACCTACGATTACGCCGAACCGGGTTTTATCCTGATCGACCGGATCAATCACTTCAACAATCTGTATTACTGCGAGAACATTTGCGCGACCAATCCGTGCGGCGAGCAGCCGCTGCCGCCTTACGGCGCCTGTCTGCTCGGGTCGGTGAATTTGACCAGATTCGTCCGGAATCCGTTCCAGCCGGAGGCGGCGTTCGACTTCGAACGGCTGGCCGAAGTGGTGCCGGTGGCGGTGCGGCTGCTGGACAACGTCATCGAGTTGAGCAACTATCCGCTGGAAGCCCAGCGCCAGGAGGCGAAGAAGAAACGCCGGATGGGCATCGGCGTCACCGGCCTGGCCGATGCGCTGATTTTCCTCGGCATCAAATACGGCACGCCGGAATCGACGGCGATGGTCGAGAAGATCATGAGCGCGATCACCCGGGCCGCTTACCGGGCCAGCGTCGAATTGGCGAAGGAAAAGGGCGCTTTCGAGCTGTTCGATGCCGGTAAATACCTGGCCGGCAATTTCGTCAAGACGCTGCCGCAGGATATTCGCGACGCCATCGGCAAATACGGCATCCGCAATTCGCATCTGACCTCGATTGCGCCGACCGGCACGATCAGTCTGCTGGCCGGCAATGTCTCCAGCGGTTTGGAGCCGGTATTCGCCTTCAAATACACCCGCCGCATCCGCAACGGCGCGGAAACCGATGTCTCCGAAGTCGAAGTGCTGGATTACGCCTACCGGAAATATTGCGAATGCCGGGGCGGCAAGACGATCGAACTGGCGGATTTGCCGGACTATTTCGTCTCGGCCGACCGGATTTCGCCGGAAGAGCATGTCGAAATCCAGGCGGCGCTGCAGAAATATGTCGACAGTTCGATTTCCAAGACGATCAACATTCCGGCCGATTATCCGTTCGACAAATTTGCCGACATCTATCTCCTGGCTTATGAGAAGGGGCTGAAGGGCTGTACGACCTTCCGGCCGTCGGAACATTTGACCGGCGTGCTGATTCGTCCGGAGGACAACCGGAAGAAGGACGCCGCCGCCGATCCCGGACTGGCCGGCAAACGGCCCGACGAACTGCCGGGGACGACATACAAAATCAAGACGCCGATGTCACCGGACGCCTTTTACATCACGATCAACGACCAGTTCGAAAACGGTTGCCTGCGGCCGTACGAATTGTTCATCAACACCCGCAATCTGCAGCATTTCAGTTGGATCGTCGCCATTTCCCGGTTGATTTCGGCAGTGTTCCGGCATGAACCGAAACCGTTCTTCCTGGTCGAGGAATTGAAGAGCGTTTACGATCCGAACGGCGGTTATTTCAAAAACGGCAAGTACGTGCCGTCGCTCGCCGCCGAAATCGGCCTGGTCATCGAGCAGCATTTGAACAGCATCGGCTTGGCCGAAGAAAAAAAATCGAAGAAAAAAGCCGCCCCGGCCGCATTGCCGGAAGGGCAGGATAAATTGAAGATGATCTGTCCGCATTGCAACGAACGGGCGGTCATCTACCAGGAAGACTGCATGAAATGCCTGGCTTGCGGCTACAGCCGCTGCAATTGAAAGGGCATGGCGCACTCCTGCCGCCTGGCAGGTAAGAGACCGGCAGGGAAAAACTTTTGACCGTTTGGGAAAAGGTTTTTCCTGCCGGCGCCGTCTCGGTGTTTTCGATAAAACCGTCGTTCGGGGACTTTAAACGGACAATCCGGCCAGCGCCTCTTCGGTGACTTTTTTGCCGACCAGGAAGAACTTTCGATCCGGATGCCAGAAAACGTCGCAGCCGTCCAGATAGGTCATGCTGGAATAGACGCCGCATTCCACTCTGCCCAGCGGTCCGATGCCGACGCCGTCGTTGTCCATCCAGACTTTCGACGCGCTGAACCAGATCGGCTGGTCGGCCTGCGGCCGGAATTCCCCCAGGGCGATACAGGCCGGCCGGCGGCTGTGAAGCGGATTGAGCGGTCCGCCGGAACCGATGGCGGCATTGTTGTTCTGGTGAACCAGAAAATAACGGCCGTCGTGGAGGCGGTAAAGCGGCGTACAGCACAGCGGCGCCTGGATGACGTCGCCGTGGTCGCTTCGGCGCAGCGGGCGCGGCGGACACCAGCGGCAGCCGTCGTTTGAGACCGCATACCAGATATAACCGGTCATGCTGCGCATGACGCAAAACAATCGCCCGTCCGGCAGCGGCACGATGGAGGCCTCCTGGCAGACGCTGAGTTCCGGCCTGCTCCAGTAAGGAATTTTGAGCGCTTCCCTGTCCCGGTTGAAACCGCTGATGACGATCCGGCCGGTGGGCGGATTGTCGTCGATGTTGTCGAAACGGAAAAATTCGACGACGGTTTCGGCGGAATACCAGTTCGGCTGCGCCAGGAGCGTTTGGCGGAAGACGGCCGGACTGGCATAACGGGTGACGCCGACCAGGTAACGCCCGTCCGTTCCGCGTTCCGGTTTTTGCCAGATAACCCAGTTGGGAGGAATCTTTTCGTCCGGATGGTCATAGCTTGGCGATCTCGGCATTTCCACCGTTTCCGGCGCGCTCCAGCTGGCGCCGTTGTCGTCGCTGTAAACTCCGGCCATGACGCCGGTGAGCTGGGGATGGTAATCGGTGACGCCGGTATGCTGGTTGTACAGAATGTAAATCCGGCCGCTTCGGGACACCAGCGGAAAGCCCCAGCTCGCCTGCCGTTTCGCTTCGCCCGGATTGCCGGCTCCGGCGATCCGCAGAGGCGCACTCCAGGTGCGGCCGCGGTCGGCGCTGCGGCTGAACATGATCCGGTGATCTCCGGCACCCTCGAAGGAGCTTTGGGTCCAGACCGCCATCAGGGAGTTGTCCGGCCCGTCGAAAACCAGAAAGTGTTCATTGCCGGTGTCGAAAGTGGAGCCGTCCCAACTTTTCGGGACGTATACCACGTAATCGGGCCGGGTCCGTTGTATTTCCTGCTGCAGGTCGACTGCGGGCTGGGCCGTGTCGCCATTTGCCGGCGTGCCGGTTGACGTTGTAGTTTCCGCCATATTGATATCCTTGTGGTTCGGTGTTTCGCCGGAGCGGCGCGTTTCGATTTACCCGGATATAAAGTTATCGTTGGATTTTCATAAAATCAATTTGAGATGTCAGAAAAGGGTTTTTTTCATGAAACCGCCTGCGGTGCCGCGATTTGCCGTTGGATGACGATTTGCACGTAATACTCATTCTTCGGCAGGTAATTCATGCGGTTGACGCCGGTCCGGCTGCCGGCTGCCGTCAGGAATTGCCGTGCCGTTTGCGCAGGGAGGACGGCGAAATGTGGTAGCGACTCTTGAACAAATTGGAGAAATAATAGGGATCGGCGAAACCCAGTTCGGCGGCGATCTCCTTCAGGGATTTGTTGTCGCGTTCAATCATCAGTTTGGCCAGTTCGAGTTTGCGGTCCAGAAAATAGTGGTAGGGCGAGACGCCGTAGGCCTGGCTGAAGATCCGCCGGCATTGGGATTGCGAGCGGCCGATCAGCCTGGCGAGTTCCTGCAGCGATAAACTGCCGCTCAGCCGTTGATCGAGGTAAAGCTTCATCTCTTCGGCTTCCGGCTGCCGGGGGGCGTCGGTGGTGGCGGCGCAGCGGGCCAGGTGATAGATCAGGCGATGGGCGACCAGTGTGGCGGTTTCGTGAGGCTGGTCGAGGTTCCGGCGCATGGTTTCCAGAGACTCCTCGAACAGCTTTTCGAGCCGGCAGCCGGGCAGGTAATTGACTTTGTCCAGATGGTAGCTGCGGAGCAGCTCCTCGACCAGGCTGCCGCGCAGGTTGAACCAGATTTTCACCCAGGGATTCCGCGGGTCGGTGCGGTAGTAATGGTCGCTGCCGAGGTGAGCGATATATACATCACCGGCTTTGGGATGGTACTCCATTTTGCCGATTTGAAACAGGCCGGAACCACTGACGATGGCTTCGATGATGCATTCGCAGGAGTTGGTCCGGCGAATGTGGTAATCGGGAAAACAACGGGTTGTCCCGCAAAGCGGCATATAGAGTCGGGAATCGCCTTCATTTTCCAACGCGACGACACATTCTTCGTTAAATAATTCAAATTTGCGCAGAATACTCATCTTTTGCTCATTCTCTATATGGTTTTGAACCGCGATTTCTGATATAATAATAAATAATGGTTCATGACTCGAAAAGCAAATACGAAACAACAATCATTCAGAGGTTTGCATGCGAAAAGGTGTGGTAATTACCCCGTCCGATCTGATCGGGGTGGACTGGGTGGCCAAAATGAAGTCGCTGGGCTTGAATACGCTGGGCATTCATTCCGGCGGCGGCGCCGCCCATGATGTGCTGGGCGTGCTCGGCAAAACGATCGAGCCGGAATTCCGGGAACGGCTCCGGGCTGCCGGCATCGATTATGAATATGAGTTGCACGTGTCGCAGGAATTGATGCCGCGCAATCTTTTCACGAGCCATCCGGAGTATTTCATCCAGCCGTTCCGGGCGAAGGAGCGGTCGGCGAACGGCAACTGGTGTTCCGCCCGGACGGAAGCGCTCGGCGTGGTCGGCAACTGCGCCCGGTCGCTGGGAGAAAAGCTGGCGCCGTCGACCCACCGGCATTTCTTCTGGGGCGAGGACTCCGCCGCCAGCAGTTGGTGCCATTGCGATGAATGCGCCGCTCTGTCCGACGCCGAACAGTACCTGCTCAGCGTCAACGCGATGGCCGGGCAACTGCGCCAGTTTGATCCGGAAGCGCAGGTGGCGTTCCTGGCCTATTGTTCGACGATGGAGCGGCCGCGGCGGGTCCAGCCGGCCGGCAACGTGTTTCTCGAATATGCGCCGTTCAACCGCTGTTACCGTCACGCCATCGACGATGCGGATTGCTGCGTGAACCGCCGCCATTGGCAGGCGCTGCTGGATTTGCTGGAGGAGTTCGATCCGGCCACCACCCACATCCTGGAATACTGGCTGGACAGTTCACTGTTCAGCAACTGGCGCAAGCCGGCGAAGAAGCCGGAGACGACGCCGGAGATCATCCGCCGCGATTTGCGCGCCTACCGCCAGCTCGGCATCGACAGTTTCACCACGTTTGCGGTCTATATGGACGGAGAGTATTTCGATACCTACGGCGATCGTGAACTGCTGGACTATTGTGAATCGCTGAATCAGTTTTAATACAATGAGAAATCTCTAACAACCGGAGGATAAAATGAAAAGAAACATCGAGAAATGTCGTTGGTCGTCAAGGAATTTCACCTTGATCGAACTGCTCGTCGTGATCGCGATCATCGCCATTCTGGCCAGCATGTTGCTGCCGGCCCTGGGCAAGGCCAAAGCGGCGGCGCAGGCGATCAAATGCGTCAGCAATCTGAAACAGCTCGGGCTGGGACACGCATTTTATCAGAATGACAATGACGACTGGTGCATGCCGGCCGAATTTACGGGAATTAATCCCTGGGGTGGGGAAGGTACCCGGGTCTGGGGTTGGGAACTGATTGACAATTACGGATTCGCCGCTGAATTGTATGAATGCCCTTCTTCGGAAAAGGGTATTGTGAGCCAGGATGACCTGTTGAAGAACATGGCCAACTATAGTTATGGCCTTAATATGAACAGCTTCGGCGTTACTTCTTGGACAAATGTTTATTATACCCCGCATAAATTATCGGATTTCGACCGCTTCGGCAACACTACCAATTTGGTTTGGTCTGCTGATGCAACGCCGACTGAAATTGTTCAGAATGCGACCGGGACGTGGGCGCCTTCTTATTTCCTGAGTTTCGATAGAGGGTGTTATCCGTTGCGTGAATTGAGCTTTTATCAACCGAATGCTCGTCACAACAATAAAGTCAATGCGGCAATCCTTGACGGGCATGTTGAATCAATTCCGGCTGTGCAACTTGATTCGGTCACCAAATATTGGGCTCCGTACAACACCGGTGACGGCACGCTGTTGTGGCCGAGCTGGCTGTAAAAACTGTAACCTTTGATTCATTGATATAGATATATGGAAACGCCGGCAATGCCGGCGCTTTCTGAATCTTGGAATAGCCGGGCCGTCCTGCAGCGGGGCCGGTTGGAAAGGAATTCGATTGACGGTATGGGAACGGTACGAACGAACTGGATGCGCCGGCTGCTGCCGGTGGTGGGATTGGCGGTGGCGATGAGTGCGAGCGGACTGGATTTGACGGTTGACGGTCGCAGCGATTACCGGATTGTCGTCGATGAAACCGGCGTACAGAAGGTAATTCCTATTGAATTGAATGATGAGGAGCTTACAAAATTAAAAGACTCTGCCAATATTCTTAAAGATATTGCAAAAGATTATATCTAAAAGATTATAAACAGATTTTATTAAAAACCTGCTGTAATAAATGTATATTATAATACATATATTACAGCAGGTTAATTATTACCCCGTTATTAATCATACAGCAGAACAATCCACCGCATTTTTATCAATTATAACGTTATTTATGAAGATTTAAAATCAGAGTTACAACTACTCTGCACTACCACTATCTTCCTTCAAAGTATCCGCATTCCCTGTTTCTGGTGTTGTGTTGTCGCCAGCCTTATCTGACGATAAGCGGTTGTTTACCATATCTCTAAGGAGCTGGTATATAACCGATGTGAGCGGAATAAAGAATATCATCCCGAGAAGTCCGAAGAACTTGCCGCCTAAGAACACCGCCATTAATGTAAAGAGTGCCGGAAGTCCTACAGAGCTTCCTACAACCCTTGGATATATGAACTGTCCCTCGATAAACTGAACAATCTGAAATACGATTACAAACCATATAGTAAGTACCGGATTGGTGAATAGCACAAGAAATGCACCAACAACACACGCTAAAAATGTTCCTATGTATGGAACGAACTGGAACACTGCCGCCATTATGCTTATAAGTCCGGCATATGGCATTCTGCATATGCTAAGTGTAATAAACATAAGCACGGCAAGTATACAAGCCTCAACGCACTGTCCTGTAAGGAAACTTGCATAAGTCTGTGCAAAAAGGTTAGTAACACCTGTAACCTTAGAAGATACCTTCTTTCCAAATACAGCTTCTAAAAGCCTTTCTGTCTGTGAAAGCAGGCGTCTTTTATCCATAAGCACATACACTGCAATTATCACAGATATACTAAGATTAAACAAAGATGAACCTATCTGTGGAATACCCGTAAATATGCTCTGGAAAAATGCTCCGGCTACCTCTCCAGATTTTTTAAGTATGCTGTTCCAGTCAATCTTTTCAACATAATCATTAATAAACGTAAGATGTTCATCATATTTATCCAGAATATCAGTCACTACATTTACATTATTATCAAAATTCTTTATAAATCCAGTAATCGACTCTATCAAATCCGGAATAATAGACCACATTATAACAGCGAATACAAGCACAACTATAACTATTGTCACAACTAGGCTTATCCCGTTGCGTGCCTTTTCTTTTCTTAAGAACTTTACTTTCTTTGACAGCTTCTCTAACTGTCTTGACAATGCTTCCATTGGCACATTAAATATAACCGCAAGCATACAGCCTAGAATTATTGGATTCAGAATCTTAAAAAATGTTCCTATACCACCAAATATATTTCCTATATTAAGTGCTACAGAAAGACTTATTGCCATAACTATACCGAATACAATTATATTTTTATTCTTCTCTCTTTTTTCCATTAATACTTCTCCCAATTATTATATGAACTTCTGATAATGTAATATATTATGGCTTAAAATATACAATAATGCAATATTTTACAGAAGAATTTACGCTTAATTTACACTTTAAAATTTATACTGTTATAAGCTCCTGCACATATCTTGACCTCTTCTGGTGTCTTGACCCGCCATCTATATAGATAATATCAAGCTCGTCTTCTGCCCTTGTCATAGCAACATAAAATAGCCTGCGTTCTTCCTCATAATCATCAACCTTCCCCATATAAGCATATGGTGTCACCTGTTCATTCGCTGATATTATTATAACCTTCTTCCATTGAAGTCCCTTAGCACCGTGAAATGTGCTAAGATACACGCCTTCATTCTTATCCGTTCTCACCCTGTATTCCCTGTCAGTTATATATCTGTACCATTCAGACATATTATCAAACTTCAGTGCTTCCTTTTTCATAGCTTCTGACTGGTTAATGATATCCCCGCTGTCAAGTCCTGTATACTCTGCATACTCAAAAAGGTCATTTTCATACCCCATATCATCGTATATATAATTGATAAACTGTGTCGGATCATCTATCCTCGAAAGACTTCTGAAATCAAGAAACATATCATTGATTGTGTCGTTAATTCTTAAGCAATCCTGTCTGCTGGCATTCTTTGTACAGGCTTCGTATATTTTATTCCTGTCAAATTCGCAATTGTGCACAAGGTTGCTTCTTATATATCTTTTGGGTCTGTTAATTATCCGTCTAAGATCCGTCTGTTCCGGCACACCTCTTGAAAGCCTGTAATATGCAAGCATATCGTAAAAACATATGCCAAGATGAATATCATCCACATTATCCCTTGTAAAGAATGGCATACCTATCGTTTCTAATGTATTGACAAGCACCGAGGCCTCTTTCTTCACCCTGTAAAGTATTGCAATATCGCTTAAATGTCCGCCTGTCTTTACATAGTCATTAATAAGTGACACTGCCATATCTGCCTGCCTGCCATAAGATGCGGTCTGTCTTATGTGCACTTTTCCCTCACCCTGCCTGTATGCTGACATATTTTTGGCAATTCTGTTTTCATTATTTCTTATTACTTTGTCAGCACCTTCTATTATATATGGAAGACTTCTATAATTAGTACCCAGAATTATCTGTACAGACCCAGGATATTTTCTTGAGAATTCCTTAAATATTGAGCTGTCAGCTCCTCTGAAACCATATATTGACTGGTCATCATCTCCAACTACACACACATTTTTCCTTAAATCAGCAACCATATATATAATCTCTGCCTGCAATGTGCCTGTATCCTGAAACTCATCAACCATTATATAGTCAAATATTCCCTGCCAGTATTCCAGCTCCTTCTTATTCGAGCTTAAGCATTTGTGACAGTATAATATCATATCGTCAAAATCAAGCTTCTTATTATTCTTTTTAAATTCCTTGTACTGGGAAAAAGTTATCTCAAGATATGCCTTAGAACTGCTTTTACTTTCCTGATTGTCAGCCGTACCGACCGCCATACTATTTATGTATTCGTTACATTTTCTATAATACTCATCAAAATCATCAGGAACCCCTGATACTCTCTTATATAAGAGCTGTCTGTGAAATTCAGTAAAGAACTTTAATCTTCCGGCTTCCGATAATATATCTTCAGCCTTCAGATTATATGCTCTTGCAAGTACCGAATAACA
>OJMH01003503.1_pt1 | contig 11535 bp, 9 predicted proteins | sample 1597111 | NCBI WGS metagenome assembly OJMH01 (sample SAMEA2452115, study PRJEB22498) | human gut metagenome | reverse complement strand
GGCGGCCACACTCTTGTAGTTCGGTATGATCCAAAGGAGGAAATGTCTCGCAACAACTACGATGGAAATCAATTCGTATCGCATTCCGTCCGTTATTTAATTTTGAATAAGTTACCGGCACCAAATACCTATATTTTTAAGGAGTACGCCTCTTCTTATGAGACAACAACAGATCCCTTTAGACCGGAAAACAAACAGGAGTTTTATCCCGGCAAAGAAATGTTGACTTGGTATGAGGAAAGTTTGGGAACATTTATATCGGTAGACGGAGGTCGCATCATATATGTATGGTGCAAAGAAGAAAGCGGTTTTGCGCGGGTTTCGTTTGATACGCGTTATCCCAACAGGATTCTTCCAAAATATTGGGTGGATTTAAATTCGCTTGAAGGCAAATATGAAGTTAGAGTGTGGCACTTCAGAGTCTTAAATGAAGATAAAGATAACAATAGGCTGCTTTTAAGTTGGCTTTCTTTTGCCGACGATAACAATAGAATCTATACCGTGTATTCATATAGATTGGCAACTACAAAAGCTTTCAATCCATCCGAGTCTAATGTAGATTTGGCCAGCGGCATGAGCAATCTATATTCTTTGGGTTTGCCGGGTATGAAAGAGCTTTACTTCTCCGATGAATTTTCCATAGAACCCTGCAGGTATTTCAAGAGATATTTAAATGGCGCGCCTGTCAATTCTAAAGAGCTCTACGACGTGCTATACTCTTATATTGAGTTTTTGAGGAGATTTTGCGGATCGTGGCAATACGAGGAGTATAGCGAAAAAGGAGAAATTGTCGATAGTGGTTTTGCCCAGGGGCTTTATCACTCATCTTCGACAGCGGTGTTTTTCATGTCTCGAAAAAAGAGCGATAGCGCAACTATTGTCTCCAAATCTTTTGCTATATTAAAAGCGGATAAATTTTTCATGGGAGGCAAGTTGGTTCACGTACTTTCAAAAGAGGGAAACCGAGTTGTATATAAAGGTTATGATTACATCGGTGAGGGTGCTACTACAAATCTTAGCGATATACTGAAGCACGGTTCTGAAATCTATCTTCAGGGAAAGAACAAAAGCTACAAGCTAGAGTTTTCCGAAAATAATGAGGTGATAAAGATATTTTATAAAGAGGAAGGTGATTGGATACTGGAACTTAAGATGAGAAAACTTATTGAAAATCCAACCGAAAAATAAGTTAAGTGGGGCGTATTCAATGAGAATCTATGATGTCAAAGTTTTTTTACTATTTGAGTATTAAAGCATAAGCTCAATCATGAACGATCTCGAAATAAATGATAAAATGAATGTTTTTTACGTGTGTCGGATTACATAACAGTAGTGTAGATGAATATATTTACGACGATGTGGTAAGCGTGTTGAAAAGTTCTTACAGAAAGACGACTTTGTTTTATCGCGGCAGCGACCAAGGCGGCGGAGTAGGCGGCATAAATTACACGGAATATTCCGACGGCAGCGAGCTAAACTATAAGATATACAATCTTCGCGGCGACGTAATAAAGACAGTAGATGCGAATAAGCAGACAAAGAGTTTCAGCAACTACTACGCCTTTGGTGAATATAAGGATGTAATAGGCGATATAAAGACCGATGACTACCGGGCGAATACAAAAGTAGAGGACGACCATAATCTGCTAAACGATGGCAAGCGCTTTAGGCAGTTGGAGTACGGAATCTTTCTTACGCCTGATCCCTTGGAATACGTAGACGGCTACAATCCCTACATCTATTGCGGCCAAAACCCCTGGGGCAAATGGGACCCGCTGGGATTGAGTGCCGAATGGTGGCCAGGTTCAAATTTGTTAATGGGTACTACATATGATGTAAATCATTTAGCTTTAAGGTCTAAGGCGATGATGTATTCTGGCGCAACCTTTTCTTCAAGCAAACCTTTAACAGATGCAGAGGGAAAGCCAAAGGCAAATGCATTGTACACAATTGCTATAAAGGCTACATATATAGTCCGAGTAAACAATCAAGAAGTCTCTAATGTAAGTGGCAAATTTGCAAGAGAAGGAATTACGGATTCGCGAGGAATTGCAACTATTCCGGTAAAACTGTTTAATTCTTTCTTTAGGGATGTATTTGGCGATTATGCTGATTTTGAGATCGAACACAGATTTGAATATGAATTTCTGGAGGGATCTGCTAAACAAAATGGATTTACTCCTGTTAACGTATTTGTGGATAAAACATCTCGTTACGATACTTCTTTATATGAAAAGATTGGAGATGTTCCTGATAACGTTTGGGAAAAATATGGTTTACTGACATATGGCGTTTCTAGCGTTTTCTTTGGAGGTAAACATATGCAAGGTTATATAGGTTATGACGAGAATAAAAGCAATTTAGGTAAACCATTTGATGCCGGTTCTTTGTCTGTTAGTATTTTTGTTTCTCGTTGGAAAGATGGAAATAAATATGATAACAATGGAACCGCATACCTGAAAAGTACTGGTCATACAGGAGATGCAATAAAACCTATAGATGAAGAAATTGATGCTACCGAATTTAAAACCGAGGAAAGAAAATGAACAAGTATTTTATAAAAATTTTTATTTTATTTGTACGATGCACATTTTTTTCATTACCATTGTTTGCCTTTAATTTCCCCACTAATAAGGATAGTGCATATTACACTGCAAATTTTGTTTATGGCTATTGTGATGGACCTCCTTCGTTTAGTAGGTATGCATTCACTATATTTAAATATGTAACTTTTCAAAATGAGAATGGTATATTATATTGTTTTGATATAAATTCCGATTTTGATTTCTTGAGTTGTTATATTACGGGCCTTTATGACTTGAGTAGTCGTGTCAATAAAGAAGCGAGTTACGAAAAGGATGTAATTGAAAAAGCTTCATATTCTCTTTTGGGAGCTAAGTACAAATTCTTAAGATATGATAATATTCACAATGTGCATGTATTATTTGGTGTTTATAACGCATTTCAAGTTAAGCCTATTGCATTGGGGATAGAGAGAGCAGAGAATAAAATGGACTTTATTTTCTCAAAATCAAGTTCTGTGCATATTTTTGACCAAAATGGAGAAGCGGACGTATCGGTTTATAACATATCCGATAATTATTTGTACACGGCAAATGCTCATTCAAAATACTTACAAACGGTCTATTCAAATTATTTTCTTCGAAAAATTGATACGAAACTAAATCCGGAAATAATAGATAAAATTTCCATTTTAAGTGCGGCTTGGCTAGGATGTATATCTCGTGAAAAGCGAGCAATAAATCGCGAGGATTTCTTAAAAATTTATTACTCAACAGATTTTAGCTCGTCAGATATAAGTAAAAACGTCGCTCTCGTCAGAGATTTTATCAACAATCTGTCTGCAAAATGGAAATTTGAAATATTTAAAAAAGGCGAGGTTTCATCTAGTTTTGATGTTAACGCGGTATCTAAATATAGTCATAGTTTGACCTTTCAATTTCCCGAAAAAAGAATAACTATGGACAATAAGCCCGTAAATCTTATGAGCATGCGTTTTGTAGCTTCAAATTTTGATGATGAAATTTACTTGATGGATCATGATATTTATTTGAATGAGAAAAATTCAATTATAACGGCTGACGTCAAAAGTCCTTATCTTCTTTCAGCGAAAATATCGGATTTTAAAAAGAATCCAAAGCTTATTATTTGGAAAAGAATTTCATGTAAACCTGAAAACATGATCGAGATGCTCAAATGGGAAATTTCACCCGACTTTACGGAAATTAAGGAATATCGCAAGGATGGAGGAGAATGGGAGTTGTATTCAACAATGAAAAAGCTCCCATCCGAAAATTGAAAGATACGATTTTAAATGTACTTTTGTTGCTCAAATTGTGAATATTGAAATAGAGTGATTTCGAGTTTGTTGCAACTCCGATTGTAATTTCAGAATCTGCGGCCGCTACAGCAACTCAGTTGAAGAAGGCTTCCGAGGCGTTAACCAAAGCTGTTGATAATGCGGAAGGTGTAATTAAAAACGAATTAAAAAACCCTGAATCGTTTACGATGAGAGCAGCTGAAAATAGACTAACCGGCAAAGAATTGACTGGTATTGGAATAACTTCGGCAATAGCTGGAGTTATATCATCAGCACTTGGTGTTAATGATGATACCGCTTGGTTGAATGGGGCTGATATTCCGTTTGTCGGACAAGTTGCCGGAGCAGCATTTTCTGAAGGGCATGCTGGAACGGAAGCTATAAAGAGGAAATCTGAATCTGGAACAGGGAAAGAGACATCTTGTGAAGAATCCGATAAACAAACATCGAATAAAGAGGAAGACTATATTTCACCATATCAAGGAAGTTGTCTATAGCATATGAAAGGGGTATTTAGGTGTTATTATTTTCGCGCTGACTGATATACTCATTCAGAAGGGTAATGAGGCAGGCGCCTTTTTCCTGCTTTGAGAGAAACTCTAGGAACTTTAGCAAATCTTTCGAAAAATCCATAAAGTTTTATGGGATGGTAGATAAAATAGAGCAGAATGCGCCAAAAACGTCATAAATAAAGGACTTAAATAATATTGAGACCTGTTAGAAGCCAATGACTTCTAAAATGTAGGCTCGTAACTAACTTTGTTTCAATAAGTAATGTCAAAATCGTTTACAAATCGTTTACGAATTGAAAAAAAGTAAAATTTTATAGAGTGAGACTTTCATTTTTTTGTAAAAACCCCCACCTCTTGGAATGCTTTAAAATAGATAAATTCATAGCAAAAGTGTAAACGATTTGTAAACGATTTTTTTGGAAAAATGGGAAAATATGGGAAATTATCAATAACTTACGGCATTAGTTTTTTGAAGTAGCAAACTAAAAAGATAGGCATAAAAAATCTCTCTAACAGCTTGTGTTAGAGAGATTTAAAGTCAGAGCCGAAGATGAGACTTGAACTCACGACCCACGCATTACGAATGCGTTGCTCTACCAACTGAGCTACTTCGGCAATAAAATAATTCGTCCGATACTTTCATTTTTTGAGATTTTGTCAATACCTAACTGCATAAAGACTTATTTTGAGAAAAGTCTTTAACTCGGTCTCTTTTGTGTTAAAATTCTTTCACTTACTGAAAATTATGAATTTGACAAAACCATTGTTCTTAAGCGCAGCCTTAATTTCTTGCGCAGGTCTTTTGTTCGGCTTTGATACTGCAGTGATATCGGGCGTGACATCAAGCCTTGAAGCTAAATTCCAACTTACGAAAATCTCTCTAGGTTGGACCGTTGCAATCGCTCTCGTGGGCACTATTGTGGGCGCTATGTTCGGTTCAATCCCGGGTGACCGTTGGGGCAGAAGGGATTCTTTAAAGATTACCGGAGTCTTGTTCCTGCTCTCGGCAATCGGCTGCGCAATGGCGGAAAATTGGTACGTATTTATGCTGTCGCGCTTTGTGGGCGGTATAGGCATAGGTGCGGCATCGGTCCTGGCCCCAATGTACATTGCGGAAATTTCTCCGGCAAAGTCGAGAGGGCGCTTGGTTGCAATGTTTCAGGCAAATGTCGTTTTGGGTATCCTGCTTGCATACGTCTCAAACTACATAGTTGGCCTCTGCGCATTCTCTCAAGACGTGGAGTGGCGCGTAAAACTTGGCGTCTTGGCAGCTCCGGCTCTCGTATTCCTGACAGGGCTATTCTTTGTGGAGCGCTCGCCGCGTTGGCTTGCAATGCGCGGCCGCTATGAAGATGCGATACAAACTCTTAAAAAGCTCTGTTCAAGCCCATCCGAGGCGGAGTCCGAATTTGAGAGTATCTGCGCCTCTTTAGCGCAATCAAAAGCAGAGCAGGCTGAAGATGAAAAGCTCTTTCAAAGAAAGTATTTTCTGCCAATTTTCCTGGCCTTTTCAATAGCCGCTTTCAACCAGCTATCGGGTATCAACGCGCTCTTATACTACCTAAACGACATTTTTGCCATGGCGGGCTTCGGCAAGGAAAGTTCCGATCTTCAGGCCGTAGTTATAGGGGCTACGAACATGATTTTTACAATACTTGCAATGACTGTCATAGACCGTTTTGGCCGCAAATTCCTCTTGCTCGTAGGTTCTGTCGGAACTGCCATTTGCATTTCCGGAGTTGCCGCCATATTTATATCCGGTGCTTGCCAGTGGCTAACGGTCTGGCTTTTGATAGGCTATATCGCTTTCTTTGCATTCTCTCAGGGGGCTGTGATTTGGGTTTATATAAGCGAAGTTTTCCCGACTAGCGTCAGGGCAAAGGGGCAGTCGCTAGGCTCGCTTACGCACTGGGCCTGCGCAGCTGCCATAGCCTTCATCTTCCCACATGTGGCCGAGCTTTCAAGAGGGGCGCCATTTATATTTTTTGCCCTCATGATAGTTCTTCAATTCCTCGTTGTTCTGTTTGTCTATCCCGAGACAAAGGGCCTAACTTTAGAAAATATGCAAAAAAATCTTACGCAGCGTGAACACTAAAAAAATTGTAGCATTTGGAGAAATTGTTTGGGACGTCTTTAAGGACGGCTCGCGCCTGGGTGGCGCCCCATTAAATTTTACATATTACTGCCTCAAGAATGCTTGCGAGGCAAAAATTATAAGCGCTATCGGCCGCGACGAGTTGGGGGCCGAGACGCTTTCGCAAATGGAGAAGTTCTCAATTCCGGCGGATTTTGTGCAGATTTCCGACACCTACCCGAGCGGAAAAGTAATGGTTTCGGTAGATGAAAAGGGCCTTGCAAGCTATGAGATTTGCTCTCCGAGCGCTTGGGATTACATAGCAAATTCTCCGGATACCCACAAATTTTTGTCGCAGGCCGACGCCTTTGTATTTGGCTCCCTTGCCCAGAGAAACGCCTATTCAAGGCGCAGCTTATTTGAGTTTATAGGCCTCCTTCCCCCCAGCTGCCTCAAGGTCTTTGATGTAAACCTAAGGCAGAACTTCTACACGGAGGAAATCTTGGAGAAATCTATGAAGGTCTCAAATATCGTCAAATTAAATGACGAAGAGATTGTAAAGATTTCGGAAATGTTCGGCGTAGACGGAAGCGAGTCCGAGCGGGCGCAGCGTATCTTTAAGCTATTTAACTTGGATTACCTAATCCTCACTCTAGGGCCTAGGGGGCATCTGATAGTTTCAGACGGCGAAGTATTGCAAAGCCCCGCCGTTGACGCGGTAGTGGTAGATACCGTTGGCGCGGGCGATTCCTTCACGGCAACTTTCATAAGCTGCCTGTTAAACTCAAAGAGCTTGAGAGAGGCTTCTGATGAAGCAGCTAAAATGGCGGCAAAGGTATGCTCTTACAAGGGCGCTCTAATTCCTTAGCGCGCCATAGGTGCGATTTCCCTAGCCTTATGCTTGTGGATTATCTGAGCTAATGCTGTTAGTTTTTTTATAAAAAAGGCGGCCCCGAAAAAGGCCGCCGCTTTTCTTAAATTTTTAATCCAAGCCCCAGCGCTTTCGCAACATTCTCTCCCAGGGCGAAAACAGAATCTTGTCGGCCAAAAGCCCTATTACAACAACTACTATCATAATTCCTATAACTTGCGCCATATCCATATTTTCGCGCCCGTAGTGCAAGAGCTGTCCGATGCCCACGCCCGATAGAATCGTGACGTAAATTTCAGCCGCCATAAGCGAGCGCCACGCAAAGGCCCAGCCCTGTTTCATTCCGCCCACTATGCTCGGGAAGGCCGCAGGCATTATGACCTTGCACCAAGTGTGCAAGCCCTTAGAGCCCATCGTCTTTGCCGCCCTTATGTAAATTGGAGGTATGCTCATAACGCCATGTTGAGTGCTTATTACAAGCGACCAAATCGTGCCCATCAATACTACGAACAACATTGCCTCGTCCGATTGTCCGAACCACAGTATTGCAAGCGGCACCCAGCATACGCTCGGCAGCGCCTGCAAACCTAGGGCAAGAAGGCCAAGCGAATCGCGAAATATCTTTGAGCGCGCGCACAAAACGCCGAGCGGAACTCCTATTAGAAGCCCTATGGCATAGCCGACTATCAACCTTCTTAGCGTCACCCATATCGCGCTCGGCAACACCCCGTCTGCAAAGTTTTCACAGAGGTAGTCAAATACAGAGAAAGGCGAGGGCAGTATGTATGGAGCCCACAATCCCGATTTAAAAATAGCGTACCATATCGCCACTAAAACTAAAAGCCCTATTAGCGGAGTAAGGAGGTTTTCCTTTGCGAATATTAAAAACTTTTTCATTCTTGGACTGACTTTGGATCTAGGTGGTGTTTCAAGGCGGCTGTAATTGTTGCCGACAATTCCGATAGGTTTGTGTTGTTTATGTCGCGCGGACGCGGCAAATCAACTTTAAATTCCTCGCGTATCCTGCCCGGATTTGGCGAAAAGAGCACGACCCTATCTCCGAGGCAAACCGCCTCTCTTATATTGTGTGTTACGAAAACTATGGTCTTTTTGCGCTGCTGCCAGATTCTCTGCAAGTCGCCGTACAAATTTTCGCGCGTGAGGGCGTCGAGCGCACCAAAGGGCTCGTCCATAAGAAGAATTGTCGGATTTGGCGCTAGGCTCCTGGCAAGAGCCACCCTCTGGCGCATTCCGCCCGAAAGCTCGTGTATCGCCGAGTGCATGAATTTTTCAAGCCCCACCAAGTGCAGGTAAAATTTTGCAACTTCGCGCCTCTCTGCGTTGTTTAAATTCGGCTTTAATTTTAACCCGAACATGACGTTTCCAAGGACGTCTAGCCACGGAAAGAGAGCGTGCTCCTGAAACATCATCATTCGGTCGCGCCCGGGGCCGGTAACGAGCTTGCCGTTTGTAAAGATTTCGCCACTGTCGGGCTTATCCAGGCCTGCAATCAGGTTTAAGAGCGTGCTCTTGCCGCAGCCGCTGGGGCCCACGAGGCACACAAATTCGCCCTCCTCAACGTGCAAATCTATATTCTCAAGGGCGACGAACCTCTTGCCGTTTCCCTCAAATGATTTGCTGACGTTTTTTATGACGAGCTTTGAGGGGGCTACGTTTTGGAGTTCCGCCTCTACGTTTGTCGATTTTACTTCAGGCATTTTACTTTCCATTATTTTCTTCAAAATTGTAAAATAGCGGCGCCATATCCATGCGCTGCTTTATAAAGCCGCAGGCGCTGGCGTCGTCCACAAATTTTTCAATACCCTTGCGGTTGATTTCGGGAGTAAATATTATGCGCTCCCAGGCAGAGTCAACCAGCTCCGGAGATATTTTGCCCTTGGAGCGCGTTATGCTCTCCAGACCCTTTAGCACCAGTTCCTTTGCCTCCTTTGGGTTTTCGTTTATCCACTTGGTGAGTTCCACGTGGGCGTCTCGGAATTTCTTTATAAGCTCCTTATTCTTATTTAGCGCCTTTACGCTCGAAGTTAGAACCGTTGTCACTGCGTCTTTCTCAAAGAGAAACATCTTTGCGCCGCCATTCTTTTCAAGTATGCTAATCCAGGGCTCGACTCCCCAAACAGCATCTATATCGCCGGACAAAAATAGAGCCAACTGGTCCGGATTTTTTGTGGGTATAACCTGCACATCGCCGCCGGCTCCGTTATCGACTGTCATATTGTTTGCTATGACCCACGCCCTTGCCGCGACGTCTTGCGTGTTGGCGTATTGCGGCGAGGCTATTTTCTTCGACTTAAAATCCTGCGCAGTTTTTATATTTAACTTTGGATTCACCACAAGCCCAGCTCCGCCGTCGGCCGCTCCGGCAATAATTCGTATTTCTTCACCCCTTGACTTTATAAAGGAATTTATTGCGGGGTTTGGCCCGACGTAAGTTACGTCTATTGCGCCGGTTAACATGCTCTCCATCGCTGAGGGGCCCGCATTAAAGGCAAACCAATTTACTTTTACATCTCCTCCAAGGCGCTTTTCAAACCACGGGCGCCCCTCTTGTGCCATCTGGTAGGCTATGAGCCCTTGGGCGTGGGTCACGTTCGGGAAGAGCCCGACGTTGATTGACTTCCCTCCGTCGCCTTCTTTCGGAGAGCACCCGAATAGAGCAATTAGTGACAGAAATGGCAGTATAAAGAGTGATTTTTTCATGTCTAAACTTTCTAGAAAACGTTTCTAAATTTTTTTTTAATCATATTTATAATAACCTTTTTGCGCGCACTGCAAAGTTCAAAATCTTCTTTTTTTGTTTTTTTAGCGGTCTGCAATTTTTTTCTTGAGGCTTTGGGAATACGGACATAATCTTGCACTAGCTTTATTTTTTTGCCCTCGGCTTGTCGGGGCTTTCACACTTGAACTTGTTTTACGCTTATGAGAAAAATTATAAAATTTTTTGCCCTAGTTGCAGCGGCGTGCGCTTTTAACTTTGCGCTCTTTGCCCAGGATATTTTGGGGACGTCCTATCTGAAGAATCCCAATTCCCCCATATACGAGTCTGTCGCGGTTGTCGGTGTGGTTGACGACGGCTCGGGCATGGACTATGCAACATTCACTAGCGATATATCAAATAAGGATATAAATATAGCGATGTTGGAGAAGCTCAGAAAGGCCGAAGTTTCGCGCTTGCTAGCCCCATATAGCGGAATAAGGGTTGAGTCTATAATTCTCAACAACAGGCGCATTGTCATGAATCCGGAGAAAAAGTCGGCGCTTATTTTTTACTACCATCCGGATCCAACGCTTGCGCAGCGCTTGGCTAATCTGTTTGCGAGAGAATTTGTCTCTTATTGCCAGCAGTTAAATTCTCAGGATGTCGCTGCCGAGCTCCAGAGTTACGATGCCGTTAAGGTGAAGCTGGATGCCGAAATTACCAAGGTTTCAAATGCGCTCACACGCTTTTATGAAAATGCCTCAAACTCCGGAAATATGACGACTCCGCCGCAGGCAAAGCAGTTGGACGAGCTCTTGGCAAGGAAGGAGAAGCTCATGTCCCTAATCGCCGAAGCTAAGCAGAAAATTCGCGAGACTCCGGCCGGAGTTAGGGTATTGCGCTCCGCTACAAATCCCAAAAAACCCAAGAATCAGACTAACTAGCTAACTTAAATATTTTTACCCATGGCGAAATCCAATTTTGGCTTTCGCCTTTTTATTTGCGCCAATAGCTTTTTTTGAGCTGCACACTTGCGCTTGCAATTGGGATTTGCGGGCTTTTAAAACTTGATATTTTGCCGATTCTATGGCATACAGGTATCAAAACTCAGGATTTTTTATCATGGCGAAAAAGGTTTTAGTTATAGGGGCCGGCATAAGCGGTTTGAGCGCGGCATGGGGCCTTAAAAAAGGCGGCTGCGACGTAAAAATTATAGAGCTTAAGAATCGCGCAGGCGGCGTAATAAATACTCTTAGCGAAAGCGGCTTTAGGGCTGAGAGCGGCTCAAACTCGGTTATGATTCAGAGTCAGAAGACTTTGGATTTTATAAGGGAAATAGGCTTGGAGGGGCGCTTAGTGCATTCCTCAGACGTCTCCAAAAAGCGCTTTTTTGCAAGGGGCGGCAGAATTTGCGAAGTCCCGATGAGCCCCTTAAAGATGCTCTTTAGCAGGCTCTTTTCCCTGCGCGGAAAGATAGGCTTTTTAAAAGACTTTCGAGCGCCGAAGCACGATGCGGAT
>OJMH01003500.1_pt1 | contig 11537 bp, 7 predicted proteins | sample 1597111 | NCBI WGS metagenome assembly OJMH01 (sample SAMEA2452115, study PRJEB22498) | human gut metagenome | reverse complement strand
CAGCGCCGCCGTGCCCCGCAGCCCCAGCAGGCTGCAGCGAGCAATGCGGTGAATGCAGTAGCTCCGGCCCCGGTGCAGCGCCCCCGCAGCCCGCAGCGCCGCAGCTATAAGCAGCATTATTATGATGCTTCCACCCCGGCTGTTCCCATGCACATCTGCCCGCTGGGCGGCCTGGGCGAAGTTGGCAAAAACATCACCCTGTATGAATGCCAGGGCGATATGATCCTGGTGGACTGCGGCCTGGTGTTCCCGGATTCCGATATGTTCGGCGTGGACCTTGTCATTCCGGATTTCACCTATGTATTGGAAAATAAGGACCGCATCAAGGGCCTGTTCATTACCCATGGCCACGAAGACCATATCGGCAGCCTGCCGTATCTGCTCAAAAAGTTCAACGTGCCCATTTACACTGCACGTTTGACCATTGGCCTGATCAAAAACAAGCTGGAGGAGCACGGTCTTGCCTCCAGTGCAGAGTTCCATGAGATCCGTCCCCGCCAGAAAGTGCGCCTTGGCTGCTTTACGGTGGAGCCCATCCATGTCAACCACTCCATCCCGGATTCTCTGGCGTTTGCCATTGACTGCCCGGCAGGCATCGTGCTGCATACCGGCGACTTCAAGATCGACTACACGCCGCTTTCCGGCGATGCCGTTACCGACCTTTCCACCATTGCGGAGTATGGCCGCCGCGGCGTGCTGGCTTTGCTGGCGGATTCTACCAACGCGGAGCGCCCCGGCTTTACGGCAACCGAGCAGACTGTGGCCGAAGGGGTGCGCAGCCTGTTTGCCCGCGCCAAAAACCGCCGCATTATCGTGGCAACCTTTGCTTCCAACATCTACCGCATCCAGCAGATCATTGACCTGGCCATTGAGTATGGCCGCAAGGTGGCCGTCAATGGCCGCAGCATGGTTTCCAACACCGAAATGGCGCGGGAGCTGGGGTATCTGCATGCGCCGGATAATGTGCTGATCGATATTGAGGAGATCAACAAATACCCGCCGGAAAAGGTTGTCCTTATCACCACCGGCAGCCAGGGCGAACCGCTGTCCGCTCTGTCCCGTATGGCGCAGGCCAGCCACCGTACCGTCAAGGTCGGCCCCACTGACTTTATCATTATCTCGGCCCGCCCCATCCCCGGCAACGAAAAGACCGTGACCAAGGTGGTCAACGGCCTTCTGGCCCTGGGTGCAGAGGTCATTTACGAAAACATGTACGATACCCATGTTTCCGGCCACGCCTGCCAGGAAGAGCAGAAGCTGATGCTGACCCTTGCCCACCCGCAGTATTTCCTGCCGGTTCACGGCGAGTTCAAGCAGCTCAAGCGCCACGCCGAAACGGCGGAGCACCTGGGCTATATCCCCAAGCAGAATATTTATATTGCTGAAAATGGCCAGAACATCCGCCTTTCCCGCGATGGCATGGCAGTGGAGGGCACTGTGCCCGCCGGTGCCGTGATGGTGGATGGCTATGGCGTGGGCGATGTGGGCAATGTGGTCCTGCGTGACCGCCACCACCTGTCGGAGGACGGTATCATCATTGTTACCGCAGCCGTGGATGGCAGCACCGGCCAGCTGCTTTCCGGCCCGGACCTGGTTTCCCGCGGCTTTGTCTATGTGCGGGAAAGCGAGGAGCTGATGGACGGTGCCCGCGTGCAGGTTGAAATGGCCCTTGACCGCAGTATGGCGGATAACATGCACGACTGGGCCAGCGTGAAATCCCGCGTGCGGGAGGCGCTTTCCAGCTATATCTACCGCAAAACCAAGCGCAGCCCCATGATTCTGCCCATTCTGATGGAAGTTTGATCCAAACCATATCTGACCGTGACCGCCTGCCCCACATTGCAGGCACCGAGGAACGATGATGAAAAACAAGCTGAGACGTGATATCTTTGTCATTATCTTTTTGCTGCTCGTTGCGTGCATCGCTCTGGCTGTGCCGCTGGCGTTCAGCAACCCGCGCTGGCTGCTGGCACCGGCGCTGCTTGTAGTGTTTGCGTTGGTGGTGGCGGTGCTTGGCATCCGCCGGCTGCGGCGCTTTGTGGCCGATATGCTGTGCGGAACCAACTTTGAGGGCAGCAAGACCCAGTATTCGCTGGCGGATTTTTCCATCCCCACTGCCCTGATTACCGAAGGCTCCGTGGTGTGGTATAATCCGGCCTTCCGGGAGCAGATCCTGGCGGGGCAGGATGCCCTGCTGGCTGCACCGGACCGCCTGATGACCGGCATTGACCTTTCCGTCTGTGCCCGCGCCCACGGCCAGGACCTGACCATTGACGAAAACCGCTACACGGCCTATGCTACAACCAGCCGCAGCAGCAAAACGGGCACATTGCTGTTTTTGGTCAACGATACGTTCTACAAAAACACGCTGGATGAATACACTGCCAGCCGCCCGGCTTACCTGATTATTGGGGTGGACAGCTATGACGAGCTGTTCAACGATATGAAGGACTCCGAGCAGGCGCACGAGCTGGAGGCCATCAACACCCTGCTGGAAGAATACATCGGCCGCACGACCGGTTTCCTGCGCAAGGTGTCCAACAGCCGCTATATTGCGGTGGTGGAAGAGCGGGATATCCGCTGGATGATGGAAGAACGCTTTGATATTCTGGATAAAGTGCGTGCGTTGCACCCCGGCGGAATGCTTACCCTTTCCATCGGCGTAGGCCATGGCGGCGCTACTATGCAGGAATGCCAGGAGATGGCCCGCGAAAGCATTGATATTGCCTTGGGCCGCGGCGGCGACCAGGCTGCCGTGAAAACAGTCGATGGCTTTGAGTTCTTCGGCGGCATTTCCCATGGTGTCGAAAAGCGCAGCCATGTGCGCAGCCGCATCATTGCCAACGCCCTGGCAGACCAGATCCGCCAGAGCGACAGCGTCATTATCATGGGCCACCGCCAGAGCGATTTGGATGCCATCGGCTCCGCCATCGGTTTGCTGCGCATGTGCAAAATGTGCGATGTGCCTTCGGTCATCGCAGTGCGCAGCAAGGCAACGCTGGCGGGCCAGCTGCTGGATGTGTTCAACAAAGCAGGGGAGGACCACAACTTTATTGAGCCGGAAGAAACCTATAAGCTCATTACCCCCAAAACCCTGCTGATTGTAACCGATACATACCAAAAGCGCCTGCTGGAAGACCAAAAGATTTACGAAAAATGCAGCCGCGTGGTTGTTATCGACCACCACCGCATGGCGGTAGGGCATATTGATAACCCGATCCTTTTGTATCATGAACCCTTTGCTTCCAGCGCCAGCGAGCTGGTGTGTGAACTGCTGCAATTCATGCCCGCCCAAAACAACATCACTCAGTTGGAAGCCCAGGCGCTGCTGTCTGGCATCATGCTGGATACCCGCAGTTTTGCGCTGCATGTCGGCGTGCGTACCTTTGAGGCTGCCGCCTGGCTGCGCAGCCGCGGGGCCGAAACCGCCGCGACCAAGCGCCTGTTCAATATTTCCAAAGAAGAATACGAAGCCCGCGCCACTATTGTGGAGGGTGCTTACCTCTACAAAGGCTGCGCTATCGCCACTTCGGATGAGCTTGACCCCGCCATGAGTGTGGTTCTGCCCATGGCAGCCAATGACCTGCTGACCATCAACGGCGTGGATGCCAGCTTTGTGGCAATCGCCAAAAACGGCGGTGTCAACATCTCCGCCCGCAGCATGGGTGCGCTGAACGTACAGGTCATTCTGGAGCCCTTGGGCGGCGGCGGCCACCTGACGATGGCCGGTGCCCAGCTGCGTGATTGTACCGTAAAGGAAGCCGAAGCCCGCATCCGCGCGCAGATCGACGAATACCGCGCCAACCAGGAATGCCAGGAAGAACTGGTGGGTGCAGTTTGACAAATTAAATTATCAGCGAATCCCTGCCAATGGCAGAAAATTATATCAATTACTACATAGAGAGGGGAACCACCACGATGAAAGTTATTCTCAAACAGGATGTCAAGAGCATTGGTAAAAAGGATGAAATCCATGAAGTGTCGGACGGTTACGCCCGCAACTTCCTGTTCCCGCGCGGTCTGGCTGCAGTGGCCGATGCTGACGCTGTGAACACCGCCCGCACCAAGAGCGAAGCCAAAGCCCACCATGAAGCCGAAGCTAAGGCTGCTGCTGAAGAACTGGCTGCCAAGATCAAGGGCCAGATCGTTTCTGTCAAGGTCAAGGGGGGCGCTTCCGGCAAGCTGCACGGCAAAGTGACCGCAAAGGAAGTTGCCGAACAGTTGTACAAGCTGACCGGCACCGAAATCGACAAGAAAAAAATCGAAATGCCCGCCAGCATCAAGGAGTTTGGCAGTTATGATGCCAAAGTCCGCCTGCATGTGGGTGTTGTGGCCGCGTTCAAGGTCAAGGTCGAGGAGGCTCCGCTGTAATTGGCAGGGGGTCTTGTAATTACATTCCAACAAAAACGGCAGGGAGGTGCCTGAATGGCAAACAATGAATTAAGCTTGTCCAGCCTGGGCATTCAGCTGCCGTATAACATGCAGGCGGAACAAAGCGTGCTTGGCGCAGCGCTGATGGATGAAACCATCCTGAACCGCCTGATCACCGAGATGGACCCCGATATGTTCTATTCGGAGCAGAACCGGGCCGTCTATGAGGAAATGCGCCGCCTGTTCAGCGAAAGCGAAGCGGTGGACGTTATTACTCTGGTGGACTCTCTGGCTCAGAACGGTGTGTTCAAGGGCGCAGATGATGCCAAAGTGTACATTACCCGCATTGCGGAAACTGTCCCGGCGATTTCCAACGTCGATTCTTACATCAAGATCGTCAAGGAAAAATATCAAACCCGCCGTCTGATCGAAGCAGCCCGCGATATCCTGCAGCAGTCCAGCGAGGAATCCGATTCTGACCTGCTGCTGGAAAGCGCCGAGCAAAAGCTGTACGATATCCGCAACGGTCAGGACCGCTCCGGCGTTAAAACCATTCAGGAGTCTATCCTGGAAGTTATTGATACCATGCAAAAGCTGTCCGGTGCGGACCGCGATAAATTTGCCGGTATCCCCACAGGCTTCAACTATCTGGATAATATCCTGACCGGCCTTGGCCGTTCGGACCTGATTATTCTGGCGGCCCGCCCCGGTATGGGCAAAACCAGTTTTGCGCTGAACATTGCTACCAATGTGGCCCGCCTGCAAAAGATACCGACCGTCATTTTCAGCTTGGAAATGACCTGCGAACAGCTGACCGACCGCATCCTTTCCAGCACCGCAGGCATTGACAGCCAGGCATTCCGCACCGGCCGCCTGAACAACTCCGACTGGAACGACTTTGCCAATGCAACGTCACTGTTGTATAATGTTCCCATTTACATGGATGATTCCTCCGGTATTTCGGTGCCGGAAATCAAGGCAAAAATCCGCCAGATCAACCAGGACCCCAAACGGGATAAGATCGGTCTGGTCATCATCGACTATTTGCAGTTGATGCAGTCCGCCAAGCGCACCGAAAGCCGCGTGCAGGAAATCAGCGATATCACCCGGAACCTGAAAATTATGGCCAAGGAACTGAACGTTCCTGTCATTGCGCTGTCCCAGCTTTCCCGTGCTGCCGAAAAAACAGCGGGTCGCTCGGACCACCGCCCCCAGCTTTCAGACCTGCGTGATTCCGGCTCTATCGAACAGGATGCGGACGTGGTGCTCTTCCTGTACCGCGCTGCCTATTACAATTCCCAGAACGGCGAAACCGAACAGGCGAACGAAAACGAAGCCGAATGTATCGTGGCCAAAAACCGCCATGGCGAAACCAGTGTGGTCCGCCTTGGCTGGGATGGCGCCCATACCCGATTCAGCAATCTGGACGAGATCCATGAACAGTACTGACGCAGACAATTCATTACAAAACCCAGTAAACACGATGGAACAAACCTTGCTGGCCTATTGCCGCCGGCAGGGTTTGTTTCGGTTGGGGGACCGTGTCATCGTTGCCTGCTCCGGCGGGGCGGATTCGATGGCGCTGCTCTGTTTTCTGCTGCGCTGCAAAGCGGAACTTGGCATCACCGTCATGGCGGCCCATGTGGACCACGGAATCCGGGGCGAAGCTGCCCATGCGGATGCCCGCTTTGTGGCGGAGTTCTGCCGCACGCATCATGTGCCGTTCTTTTTGTACGATGCCGCTGCCAGCGGGGTGCAGATTCCCCCAAACCCCAGCGAGAACTGGGCACGCAGCCTGCGCTATACCTGGTTTGATGCGCTGGCCGCACAGCAGCATGCCTGCATTGCCACAGCGCATACGTTATCTGACCAGGCGGAAACGGTGTTGTTCCGCATGGCGCGCGGTACCGGCCTGCACGGCATGGCGGGTATTCCGGCGGTACGGGGCGTGTACCGCCGGCCATTTTTGTGCCTGACAAGGAGCGATACCACGGCATACTGCGCCGCCCTTGGGCAACACTATGTTCAGGACGAAAGCAATTTCAGCGATGCCTATGCCCGCAACCGTATCCGCCATTATGCTGTTCCGGCGCTGCAAACCATCAATCCGGCGGCAGAGCGGGCCGTGGGGCGGCTGTGCAACCAGCTGCAGGAGCTGAACATCTGGCTGGAAAACCTGGCCGAAAAACTGCTGGCGCAGGCTGCCTGCGGGGGCGGGTACAGCATCCCGATTCTTGCCGCGGCGGATGCCCCGGTGCTGGCTGCTGCCCTGCGCATGCTGGCAGCCCGCGCGCGTGACCCTGAAGAAAAATATGTGCAGGCTCTTGCGGCCATTGTTCGGCAGGGCAGCGGTGCGGTACAGCTGACGCCGGATGCCTGCTGGACCGCGGCAAACGGCATTTTGTACTGCCGCTCAGTGCTAAAAATGCAGCCGGAAGCCATTCCCGCGCCGCACCAGCTGCTAAAAACCGGCGTTTACTGCCTGCCAGGGGGCTATGAGCTGGAGATTCAACAACTAAATTATGAAGTTTTTTTGAAAAATCCATCATTTTTGAAAAAAGACTACACCTATTGTGCAGATTATGCTAAAATAAATAAGAATATTTTTGTGAGGACCCGCCAACCCGGCGATACGTTCCGCCCGGCGGGACGTCACGTTGGCAAAACGCTCAAAAAATATCTGAATGAGGCAAAAGTTCCTGTGGCTGAACGGACGCTGATGCCGCTGCTGGCCTGCGGCAGCCAGGTGCTTTGGCTGTGGGGGGCAGGCTTTGCGGACGGTTTGTCCCCGGATGATGGGACAAAGCAGATCCTGTTGATTCGGCAAAGCCGCCAGCCTGCGGCCCCGGAGCAGGAGCAAGATCATAATATTGGAGGAACAGATCATGCATGATATGAACAATGATATCGCCAAGGTTTTGATTTCGGAAGAGCAGCTGCAGGCCAAGGTGGCTGAATTGGGGGCACAGATCAGCCGCGATTACGAGGGCAAAGATTTGTTGCTGGTGTCTATCCTGAAAGGCTCCGTGGTGTTCATGGCCGATTTGATGCGCGCCATCACGGAACCCTGCAGCATTGACTTTATGGTGGTTTCCAGCTATGGCGGTGCCAACACCACTTCTACGGGCCTTGTCAAGATCGTCAAGGACCTGGATCAGGATCTTTCCGGCAAGGATGTTCTGATCGTGGAGGATATTCTGGATACTGGCGTCACGTTGTCTCACTTGGTGCCCATGCTGAAATTGCGCCGCCCCAACAGCGTGCGCCTGTGCACCATCCTCAGCAAGCCCAGCCGCCGCAAGGTGGATATTGAGCCGGACTACTGCGGTTTTGAAGTGCCCGATGAATTTGTTGTGGGCTATGGCCTTGACTATGACGAAAAGTACCGCAACCTGCCGTATGTCGGCGTGTTAAAACCGGAAGTATATTCCAAATAAAATTCTGTCTTGGCAGAATAACCAATCGCCCGCCGTTTTGGCGGATTTTGACAGGGAGTTGATTTTTTGCAGCACAAACCGCGTTTCAGCGGCATTATCATTGCCGCTGTCCTGATGGTGGCAGCACTCGTGATGATCTCCAGCTATTCCAGCCTGTTTGCCTCCAGCAAGAGCACCATGATGTTGTCCGAAGCCATGGGGTACTTTGAATCCAATCAGGTCACCTACTTTAACCTGGACCTGAACACCGGCGTTATCGAGATGAGCGTGAAAGAAGGTGAACATCCGCTGCCGGAATCCGGCACGTCCAGCGAAACATCCAACGGCCTGCTTGCAGAAATTTACGGCGATGACACCGATGCTTACGCCCCAAAGAACGGCGGGGCAGCGGTCATTACCTACAAGCTGCCATATCCTTCTTATTTCCTGCAATTCTACCTCAAGGATTATATCGACCAGTATAATGCAGCCAACCCGGATGCGCCCATGCAGTACGATATGGTCGCCGTTAAGAACAACGTGCCCTGGTTTGAGATCATCCTGTACGCCTTTATGATCGGCAGCGTGGTGCTGCTCTTCATGTCCATGTACCGCGGCGGTGCCGGTGGCGGCGGCCTGATGAATGTTGGCCGTGCCAAGGTCAAGGACCAGCAGGAAGGCCAGCGCAAGGCAACCTTTGCCGATGTTGCCGGTGCGGACGAAGAAAAGGCTGAACTCCAGGAAGTGGTTCAGTTCCTGAAAGCACCGGAAAAGTTCAACTCCCTGGGGGCGCGCATTCCCCACGGCGTTCTGCTTGTCGGCCCTCCGGGCACCGGCAAAACGCTGCTGGCCCGTGCCTGTGCAGGCGAGGCCGGCGTTCCGTTCTATGCCATCTCCGGTTCCGACTTTGTGGAAATGTATGTCGGCGTCGGCGCATCCCGTGTGCGCGATCTGTTTGAAAAAGCCAAAAAGACAATGCCCTCCATCATCTTTATTGATGAGATCGATGCCGTGGGCCGTCAGCGTGGTGCCGGCCTTGGCGGCGGGCATGACGAGCGCGAGCAGACCCTGAACCAGCTGCTGGTTGAGATGGACGGCTTTGACGCCAACGACGGCGTTATCGTGATGGCTGCCACCAACCGCGCCGATATTCTGGATAAGGCTCTGCTGCGTCCCGGCCGTTTTGACCGTCAGGTTTATGTTGGTCTGCCGGATGTGAAGGGCCGCGAGGAGATTCTGCGCGTTCACACCAAGAACAAGCCCCTTGGCCCCGATGTCAGCCTGAAAACCATCGCCAAGTCCACCGCGGGCTTCTCCGGTGCCGACCTGGAAAACCTTGTCAACGAAGCCGCCCTGCTGGCTGCGCGCAAGGGCAAAAAGGCCATCACCGAACCCGAAATCGAGGAAGCTTCCATCAAGGTTGTGGCTGGCCCCGAAAAGAAGAGCCGCGTTGTGACCGATGCCGAAAAGCGCCTGACCTCTTACCACGAGGCTGGCCATGCCATTACCGGCTATTTCTGCAAAACGCATGATCCCGTGCACCAGATCAGCATTATCCCGCGTGGTTCGGCAGGCGGCTTTACCATGTATCTGCCGGAAAAAGACCCCAGCTATGTGACCAAGACCGCCATGAACGAGAACATTGTCTGCCTGTTGGGCGGCCGTGTGGCGGAGCAGCTGGTGCTGGATGATATCTCCACCGGTGCTTCCAACGACCTGCAGCGTGCCACGGATACCGCCCGCGCCATGGTGACCCGCTATGGCTTCTCGGAGCGCATGGGCCCGGTGGTTTATGGCACCGACCCTGGCGAAACCTTCCTTGGCCGAGACTTTGGCCAGGGCAAGGGCTATTCCGAAAATACGGCGTCCGAAATTGATAATGAGATCCGTGATATCATGGATGAATCTTACGAGACGGCCCGCCGCATTTTGACCGAGCACATGACTGAGCTGCACCGTGTGGCCGGTGTGCTGATGGAACGCGAAAAGATCAGCGGCGAAGAGTTTGACGCCCTGATGAAAGGCGAAAACCTGGCACCCTTTGGGCTGGATACCCCCGCGCCTGCCGCAGCCCCTGCATCGGCAGAGCAGCCCGCCGCTCCGGAACAGCCCTCCGAACCGTCTGATGAAAATTGAGGCAAGGTGAAACACAATGGATCAAAATTTTTCCCTGATGGCGCAATCCCGTGCCAATTATTACACTGCCGGCAGCCCGGTTCAGTTTGTCCGTGTTGAGCTGCTGAAAGGGGATGTCACGGGTGAAGTTGCGGTCTGCCTGACCTTTAAGAATGTTGGTACAGAACCGCTGACCGGCTTTATCATCCACTTCAAGTGCAAAGATGCTTCTGGTCAGATCCTGTGCGAGGATGATTTCTATTATGAGCAGCTCAATGTGCAGCCCGGCGAATTGTTTGGTGCCGATGACGCTGTGTTTGTCAGCGATACGCCGGTTTCCAGCGTGGAAATTGAGCAGGACCGTGCTTTCCTGAACGGCCGCGGCGTGGATCTGCGTAATTATAAGCGTGTCCGCCTGCAGGCCCCCCGTGTGCTGCCTGGCTCTATTGCCCGCACACTTCAGACCCGCACCAACAATAAGATGCTGACCTGCGTCCCGCAGGATACCGAAAACGGCTGGTTCTGCGCCTGCGGCGCGTTCCACCCCAACGAGGAAGCTGTTTCCGTCTGCAGCGAGTGCGGCGGCGACCGCGCTTACATCAAGGCAACCCTGACCCGCATCCTGGAGGAAGCCCGGCAGGCCGCCGAACAGCAGCAGCGCGAAATCAACGCCGTGGCCAATGGCGTTGACCCCGCAGCAGCCCAGGCAGCCCAGGAAGCCCAGGCCGCTGCCACCGCCGCCGCGGCTCAGGCAGTTCGGGTGGAAGAACGCCACGCTCCGCTTCTCGCGCGTGCTCCGGATCATCCACACCGCCAGACCCAGGCCGCCGGCCACCAGGGCCACGATCGCCACCACCGTGAACAAAGCCATCCTCCCGGTGCCCTCTGTTAAGAAGGGATGGAAAGAGTCAGTCACTCACGAAAGAGATGTTTGTTGATGTTTGTGCAGGAAAGAGGGTGAGAGAGAGAAAAAAAAAGTGCCACGCTGGCAGGAAACACGGAAGGCAACGTCCAAGAAACACGTGTATGCGTGCGTCAGAGGGTTGCGAGCATCTGGGACTCGAAGCGGTGCATGTACTTGGACAGGAGGGTGCGGAGGTCTGACAGCACGATGACACAAAAGATGTTCTGGAAGAACGTGAGGACCGTGCCGAGAAGTGTGTTGACCTGCGCGGCACTCACGACATCGGCATAGTGGCTCACCCAACCCTCAAGGAACAGACTCTCCTTCATCAGGTTTGTCAGCGCCTGTGCGTACTTCTTGACGTCGTCCGCCTCGCCTTCGGTGGGCTGCAGACGGCTGACGAACTTATGATGCAGATCCATGATGCCGAAATCGAGGCAAAGCATATCCGACTTCTCGCTTTTGGACAGGTCGCATATTTCTATGCTCTTGCCGCCGAGGTCGACGAGTACGGCGCGGTCGCATGCCGCGTATCTGCGGTTGGCGATGTAGTCGCAGTACGCTTCGGTGCCGCCGTCGAGGAAATTGATGCGCAGTCCGGTATGCTCTTCCACCGCCACGGCGACCTCGTCGAAGTTGGATATGGAGCGCATCGCCGCCGTCGAGATGAGCCAGCAGGCGTTTACGCCCAGTTTGGAGCACTTCTCTTTCGCGACCGCGAGCGCGTCCAG
>OJMH01003498.1_pt1 | contig 11546 bp, 12 predicted proteins | sample 1597111 | NCBI WGS metagenome assembly OJMH01 (sample SAMEA2452115, study PRJEB22498) | human gut metagenome | reverse complement strand
GAACGGCTGCCTGCCGGCCGAGTGGGACGCCGATGCGATCACGTTTCTCGTCGTCGATCCGTACGACCTCGAGCAGCTGACGTTCCTCGTCCGCCGCACCTGGAAGACCGGCGCGAAGTTCCGTTTCGTCCGCCGTACCTTCCTCGAGCGGCTTTCGAGCAAGCTCCAGAGCCTTGAAGAAGAAAACGAGGTGATGGAGCTCGAGGATGAGAACACGCTCCGTTCGATGGCGGGCGAGGCGCGGATCGTCCGGCTTGTGAACGACATTTTCACGCGCGCGATTGAGCTCGGCGCGTCGGACATCCACATCGAGCCCGGCGAAGAGAACGTCGCGGTCCGATGCCGGGTGGACGGTGTTCTGACCGAGATCATCAGCACGCCGCTTTCGCAGTTTCCGGCCATCGCGTCGCGCATCAAGCTGCTCGGCGGGCTCAACATCGCCGAGAGCCGGTTGCCGCAGGACGGCCGCACGAATATCCAGCTCGGCCGGCAGGAGCTCGACATGCGCATCTCGACGATTCCGATCCTGACCGGCGAAAGCATCGTGCTGCGGCTGCTGAACCAGGAGGCGATTTCATTCGACCTCGGCATCCTCGGCATGTCGCCGACCCATCTCGCGCAGTTCAGAAAGCTGATCCAGATTCCGCACGGCATCATTCTCGTGGTCGGTCCGACCGGCAGCGGCAAGACGACCACGCTGTACAGCGTGATCAACCAGCTGAACGACAATCGCAAGAAGATCATCACGGTCGAGGACCCGGTCGAATACAAAATGGCCGGGCTCTGCCAGATGCAGGTCAATTCGAAGATCGGCGTGACCTTTGCGACCGGACTGCGCAGCATTGTGCGGCAGGACCCCGACATCATTCTGGTCGGCGAGATCCGCGACCGCGAAACCGCCGACATCGCGATCAACGCGGCGCTGACCGGCCACCTCGTGCTTTCGACGCTGCACACGAACGACGCGGTCGGCGCGGTGACCCGCCTGCTCGATATGGGCGTCGAGAACTTCCTGGTTTCGTCGGCGCTGTTCGGCGTGCTTTCGCAGCGGCTGGTCCGCAAAATCTGCCCGGTCTGCCACGGGAAGACGACCGATGCGGCCGGGAACAGGTGCCGCAGATGCAACGGCTCCGGCTACAAGGGGCGCTGCGGCATTTTCGAGCTGCTGACGGTCAGCGACGAACTGCGCGCGGCGATCAACCGCAGCGCGTCGAGTTCGGAGCTGGAAGCGATTGCGGTCAGGGAGGGCATGGTGACGCTGCAGGAGGACGGCCTGGCGAAGGTCCGGGCCGGCATTACCACCCCGGAAGAGCTGAACCGTTCCACGGCGGAGTTGTAGACAATGGGACTCTATAAATACCTTGCTGCCGCGAAAGGCGAAGCGCCGCACGAGATCCTGATCGAAGCCGACAGCATCGCGGAGGCGCAAAGCAAACTGCGCAGCCGGAAGATCGTTCCCGTGCGTTACTGCGGGGAGGCGACCGTTTCCGGCGGCAGGTTCACGTTGCGCCGCAGCAAGGTGAACACCTACGAATTCACGCGGCAGCTCGCGCCGCTGCTCGATTCGCACATCCCGCTCGAACGGGCGCTGGCGATCATTGCGGACAGTTCGACCGAAGCGGAACAGCGCGATTTCGTGAACGCGCTGCGCCAGGGGCTGCACGAGGGCAAGAAATTTTCGGAGCTGGCCCGAAGCCACGGGACGCTCTTTCCGGGTTACTATGCGAACCTGATCGAGTCCGGCGAGGAGACCGGCTGTCTGCCGGAGGTCGTGAACGAGCTGCACAAGTTCATGGGGGAGAGCAAGGAGCTGAAGGACTTCATCGTGTCGAGCTCGATCTATCCGCTGGCGATCCTGACGGTCACGATGATCGTCACGGTCGTGCTTTTCACGGTGTTCGTGCCGCGTTTTGCGAAGATTTTCATCGATATGGGGCGCGAGATGCCGCCGTCGATGGAGTTCCTGCTTGCGATGAGCTCTTTCTTCTCCTGGGCCTGGTGGCTGATTCCGCTCTGCTGCATCGGCGGCTGGCTGCTGCTGAAGAAGATCATGGGCGAGCGGGAGCTCAAAATCGCGCTGTCGCGGCTCGTCCTGAAGCTGCCGCTTTTCGGGCGGATCGTGGTCGATCTCGAGATGTGCAAATACATCCGCACGCTTGCGATTCTGATTGCGAACCATGTCGAGATCATCCGCACCGTCCGCATTTCGGGGAAGATCATCTCGAACCCGACCGTGTCGGCCGGATTCGCGGAGATCGACCGCAAGCTCAAGGGGGGGGACAAGCTCTCGGCCGCGCTGGCCGGGAACCGGTTCATTCCGGCCGGCATGGTGCCGATGCTGCGGGTCGGCGAGGAGTCCGGCACGGTCGGCGAGATGCTCTCGAAGATCGCGTCGCATCTCGAGAACGATACGAAACTTAAAATCAAGCGGCTGCTCAGTTTGTTCGAGCCGGCGGTGATCATTTTTCTCGCCCTCATCGTGCTGGTCGTGGTCGTTTCGATCTTTGTCGCCATGATGGAAATCAACTCAATCAGTCAAGGAGGACCTGCGATATGAGAAAGCATTGTTTCAAGAGAAGCCGTTTCACCCTGATCGAAGTTGTGGTCGTGATCATCATTCTGGTCACGCTCGCTTCGATCGCCACGCCGATCTACCTGAACTACGTGAAGAAGGCCAACGTCGGCGCGGCGACGACGCAGGTCAAACTGCTCGAAGACGCGCTGACCGGCTACAAGCTCGACATCGGCAGCTACCCGGATACGGCGACCGGCCTGCGCGCCCTGGTCGAGAATGTCGATCAGAACGAGAAGTGGGACGGGCCGTACATCAAGCCGGCGGTTCCGAAGGATCCGTGGGGCAACGATTACGTTTACACCAGCCCCGGCGAACACGGCGACTTCGATCTGGTCAGCTACGGCGCCGACGGCCAGCCGGGCGGCACCGGAGAAAACGCCGACATCACGAATTACGTGGAAAAATAATGGTGTGCCGGAGGTTTACGCTGCTTGAGCTGATGGTGGTGATTGCGATCATCGCGATCACCACCACGCTTGCGGTGTCGACCTTCCGCGGCGAATCCCCGGCGCAGAAGCTCCGGAACGCCTCGCTCGGTTTCGAGGCGTACTGCGCGCGGGTGCGTTATGCGGCGATGGAGAACGGTTCCGACCGCGTCGTCGCCTTCGATCCGGCGGCGCGCCGGTTCACGGCGGAAGAGCCGGAATTGCCGGCGGAGAACACTTTTTCCGGAGACGGGCGGCCGCCGCTTGTCTGGGAGCTGCCCGCCGATTTTGAGCTCGATACCGAAATGCTGAACGCCGAAACCGGCGAAAACGGCACGGTTGAAGTGTTCCGTTTTTTTTCGGACGGCAGTGCGAATGCTTCGCGCGAATTCATTCTGCGGTTTCGGAAGCTGCAGCGCCGCTTTGCGGTTTCGCCGCTGACCGGGCTGCTGCTGGCGAAGGAGGAGGAGGCCGTGCTGTGAGAAGGGGAGCATTCACGCTGATCGAGGTTGTGGTCGCCCTCGGCATCCTGGCGCTGGCGCTGGCCGGGCTGCTGCAACTGCTGACCGCCTCGCAGGGGCGGCTGGCCCGCACGATGGAGAAGTGGCGCGAGACGCACATGCTCATTCAGGTGGCGGAGTACTGCCTGCTCCAGAAGGGGGAGGACCCCGGTTCGGTGCCGGTCGATTTTTTTCCGTACGACGGCTATACGGCGAACTGCACGTTCCGCGACGCCGAAAATCTGCCGGAGACCTATACGAACATCGTCGGACAGATTCCGCTGAAAGCCTGCGAGATCGAGCTGGTCCGGCAGCGGGACGGAAAAACCGTGGATTCAATCATTGTGGATAAATTCAGCTATGAGTCGACCGTACAGGGTGAGTAGACACAACTTCACATTGGTGGAGATGGCGATTGCGATGGCGATTCTGGTCGTTGTCGCGCTCATCATCGGCACTGCCTCGGCCACGTTCTACAACGGCTACCGGCGCTCGGCGAAGGTCACCGAACAGCTCAAGGCGTATCAGGCGATCGACCGGATCATGGATCAGAATATCCGGAACCTGATCCCGTTCCGCTGGAGCGACGAGCTGGAGGAGTCGCGCCTCGTCTTCGAGGGGAAAACCGATTCGCTCCATTTTGTGACGCTCCGCCGCACCTATGGAAACGACCGCGGCGCGCTGCTGTTCGTCCGGCTCCGGGTCGAGGACGGCGAACTCGTCGCCGAATATTCGAGCTATCCGAGGCTGCCGTGGGAGGACGAGGGCAAACAGGAGTATGCGCGCGAGGTGATTGCGAAAAATGTCCGCAGCATCCGCTTCCTCTACGCCGAGGAGGTCGATGAGGAGATCGAGTTCGAGGATACCTGGGAGGAGGATGACCACGAAGCGCCTCCGCTCGCAATCCAGATGACCGTCGAGTGGAACGACGGAACCAGCGAGCGCTGGCTGCGCCGCACCGCCGGCTCCGGTTCGAACAGCACTTTCGGCAATCGGCAGACTTCGGGGTTGTAGGATGATGGCAGGACGCAACGAACGCTCGTCGGAATCGGGTTCCGCGCTTGTCGCGGTGCTCTGTCTGGTGTTTATGGCCGGGCTGCTGGCCGGAGCCGTGCTGGCCATGTCGAAGTACGGCAGCTTCACGATGGCGGCGCACCTTGCGCTTCAGAAATCGATGTACGTCAACGAAGGGGCGGCAGCCCGGATTCAGTACCTCATTGCGGCCGACCGTTCGCTCTATGCGAACGTGCAGCTCGGGGAGACCGAGTACGCCGACTACGACACCGACCGCTTTTTCGCGGACGGCGTGATTCATGTGATGGACTATTACGGCACGCCGGTCGAATTCACGATCACCGATGCCCGCAGCGGGTTCGATCTCAGTGCCGCGCAGTACAACAGCACGCTGACCAATGTCGCCGGCTCCGATCAGCTTGATACGGAACTTTACGATACCACCGAACGGCTCAAAGCCCGGATCGCCGACTATGTCGATGCCGACGATACGGTTACGACCGACGGCTTCGAGGAGGCCGACTACGAGGCGTTCGGCATGTCGCCGCTGCCGCGCAACGCGGCGATGCAGTTTCGCGAGGAGCTCGCATGGATTCCGGGCGTGACGGAGATGTTTCCGGCGGACGGAAGCGGCCGGCTCAGCGCGCTCCGGCTGATTCCGCCGGACGGGATGACCATTCCGAACGGGTCGCCCAGCATTTTCACCGCCGACCGGCTTTTGCTTCAGACCTACTGCCAGGGGCTCGAGGACGAGGAGATCGAGCAGGTGCTCGCCGCGCTTGAGGTTTACCGCCGGGAGCGGATTCTGCTTTCGGATCAGCTGGATGCGCTGCTGACGCCGCGGCTGAACGGGCTCTCATGGGAGGAGAGCGGCATCTACACCGTCACCGTCGGGCCGCTTCCACAGATACGTCAGCGTGATCGGACCACCCCATCCCTTGATGTTGCCCATACGGTTCCAGGGCTGGAACACGGCTCCCGTGAAGTGATTGAGAATGCCTTGGTCACTCAGACCCAGCTTCTTGTACACCTGGTAGTAGAGATACTCCTGTCTGGAGGTAATAATGTGATTGAAGTGCTACCCGTTGAAAGCGAGAGGCATGTTGATGCCGTTCAGCGCCATCCAGTCAATCTCACGCTCCCAGCGATCCCACTCCCAGTGCGCGTAGCTGTAGCCGAACGTGCAGACGTTCATGTTGTAACGATACTCGGCAAAAATCTACGTTCCACTCAGCGACGGAACAATACCTCCTCTTTCCAAGGGGCGGGAAGAGGGGGAAGGGTAGAAGGAATGGAGATATGGTCGCCCGTTCCGTCCTCTCCCCAGCTGAGCGTCGTGTTGCAGTAGTACTTCAGGTACCTAGCCGTAATCCACTCCAGCCAAGCCAACATGTACAAACCGTTCGCCATGGCCGTTCCACTCGTTCCCTTCACAGAAATGGTTCCCTCCGAATCTCCGTTATCCACGATCCAGTAATCGCGATGCGGATCCACCTTCTCCACCAGTTTCAGCTGTACATGGCTTTGCAGACTCTAGTCATCACTCTAACCTCGAAAGAAAACCTCGCCAAACACACGTCCAATCAGATCGCGAACAGGTTCTTCCTGGAATACCGAGACGGATTCCACCGATATTGTGCAAACAAGAAGAAGCAAGAATTGATACAGCATCAGCTTTGTTTGGTGTAAATGAGAATTGTGATTTCCCGCGGGAGATGGTGAATCAACATGTTGATTCCTCCTTGCAGTGTGAGATGTGCAATTACTATTTGATTCTCCTGTGTTGCAAATGCGTGTTTGATATTTCAATGACTGTTATACACCGAATGAAGGGGGTTTCGATTTATAATAACATGAAAGATATACTAATTTGTGCAAGACAATGTTGGTATTCTGAAATGCCAGTGAAAAGGTGGAAACACAAACAAGATGAATCACGCAAACAGTTTCAACCACAGTTGTCTTTCGCTCTTCTCCTTTGTTCTAACGAATTCGGTCAGTGTTTGTAAAGGAACGATCATTCATAACAAGGGGATATGGGCATGAAGCATACGCTTATTCATTCCGCACTCAGACAGATAGCAGAGTATTCTAGTCGTCATGCAAACGAAAAACCCTCACTCCTGTGACACCGTTTCCGGAAGGGACGAGAAAGGCCGCCCAGAGTACAACGCTCTGGAATACAAGGAAGGATCATCCACGTCAACATCAAACACACCATCCATTTGAACCATCTGAGGCGTTAGTTTGTCTGTATTCACTGCAATGTACGCATGAAGAATAAACCAAAAGAGAATAGAGGATATCGTATACACAAATTGCTTTGAAATGTGTGATTCCGAGGAGTCGATATTATGGATGCACTGGAGACACAGCAATTCCGTCTCCTGTCCTAATCGTCGAATGTCCCCTTCACGATGTGCTCGAATCATGATAGAAATGAGCTCACTGGATCCTATTTGCTTCTGGAGAGTCACCTTTGTGGACCCTGAAGAACTGTCGATGTACCAACCCCTAGAATTGAAGGAATGTATTTACAAATACATATTCTGTAGTTTTGTGGCGTTTCTCTGCAAGATCTGTTGATACCCTTTTCATTATGCTCCCACTACACTTCAACCCTTCTCTCGTCCTTTCAATTGTTTGTAGCAGCGTCCGAGTTTCTCGAATAACGGATATCGCTCTCTCATGGCAGTGGAGATGAAACGAACGGCGTATGTGCTGGAAAAACTTCGAGGAAGCATCGTTTCACAAGAAAGAGGGAAAATGAAAAGAACAAAAGCAATTATTCATCATTCAGCATGAACTGCGTCGAGTCGTCAAGGAACTCCACAAACTTGACCTGAATCTCATTTTCCTGCGAACCCTTCAGCATATCTTGTTTGAAGGAACACTGAACACGCATCTACCGTTAAGCAACAAACCGAATCCTACGTGAACCATCTCGAGCGCTCCTCGGATGATTCCACAATACACATTACTGTACTGAAGGTTGGACATTTCATCGGGAAGCTCAACAAATCGAGTCAGTGGATTGGAAGTGAAACCTACACTTAAACTCCGATCGAAACCATGTACGAATTGCACAGGATTGCTCGTCTTCATTCCAATTCTCCAAAGTAGCTTCAACCCCCAAGTACATAGAAAAACCCTTTGTAGCAATGCTTTCGCATGCATGCTTAAACGACCGAATGCCTCGAGTCCGCGTCTTTGCCAAGTACTCTTCAATCAATCGGATTCCGATGTTATATCTAACAGTCATTCCTTATACGAAATCCAACCCGAGTTGCTCGATCTGTTTGTTGATCTCCGACACTTCTTCGTAATCCTTCACAATTTGAGAAACGAAGGCACCATAGGTCAGGGCGAGCAGCTCCGAACTCACCGTGTTATCGGTCTCTTCCATGTTCAAAAATACTGGGAATTGGGCGCTCTCCAAAAATATTACCCAATTCAGCACTCAATTCCCGCACATGATTAAAGTGTGCTTGTTTATTCGATTCAATTGTGTAAATCGAGTCTATGGACAACCAGGATGAACAATATGAGGATTTGCAGAATCCCCCCAAACGGAAGAGAACGAGAGCAGCGTCCTCAACTCCCGAGGAGGAGCTCAAAAAGGAAATGCACCGAAAGTGTGAGTCTGTAAGGAATTCAACCGTCGAGTTTGAACGTGTAGAGACGACGTGAACGAATCAATCAGTACTACGACCAGCTCTTCGACCTCATTAAGAACACCTCCACCGTCCAGACACGAAATAACGCGAAAATGGACCGGTGTTCTTTGGTCCGAACTACGAATGGTGGGATCCGATTTGCGCTTCTATGTAGCGTATATGAAGGAGCTTAGCAAGACTGTGAACCTGACAACACGCGTTCTCTGTTCCATTGTTTTTCGGAAACCGGAACTGATCCACCTGTTTCCTCCTTCTCATTTGCAGTTTATTCTACAGTCCGGTAGCGAGTCGTTTGGAAGAATGACAACTAGATTTCGTAGATGATGATGTCTGTCTTCTCCTCGCCAATTGTTACAATATGCCATATAGTTCAAAAATGATTACTCGCTACTCATCCCGATTGTTTTCCCTTCTTTCCTGTCAACAAACACTTCAATGTACATAGGCTTCTCTCGATTCCAAAAACTCTCCCAGAACGATCTGTGGCGCTCTCCCTCTTGAGGCAGAGAGCGAATAGCGCCAGTAGAGTATGACCACGATAAACACAAGAGTGATAAACAGGAGACACAACAGAACGATGACTAGCCGTAACCCATCATTATCCTTCTCTTTCACAATCGTCGATTCCTCGTCCGAAAACTGGGCATTCATGTAGAATGGCGACTCCTGCATCGCGACGGGAACACGAGCACTGTCATGAAAGATAGTAGACGCCACACGTCCTTCAAACGAGGGCGTATCCAGAATGTGATGTAGCATCTTGCTTCCATTCTCACACAACAGAGACACACGCTGCATTTCACATCCTCTCCTGTTCCTACTTTCATCGTATGAAGCGCTTCCTTCGAGGAAAGATCCAACTGGATTCCCAACTTCGACTGCACGCCCTTCAAGTAACCCATGAAGGAAAATCCTTGGCGTGGTTGATTCCCGATCGCTGGCATCAGGTATGAAAAGTGAACAACCGAGTCGAGAAGGTTCAGGAACAAATCGCCCAACGAGAGGTTGTCGCCGTGACCACTACTTGTTACGCTCTCACACCATACCAACTCAAGAGTCACCTGGAGGTAGTAAATCACCATCAGACTCATAATCATCGTCGTGTTTGTGTTGCTGGTAATGTTGTTGTTACGTAGGTAGTAACGGAAGCAAATGTACAGCTCCTTGAAGCCCGAGATGCGCTTCGCATATTTGATGAACCCCGAAAAACTGGAGTTGCAAGAGCGTGTCACACGAAGATGAACCACGATGCCGCTGTAGATGTGTTTGCAGTCAACTGCTATTTCCGATGAACTCTCCGAAGATGAAACAATCTCCTGATACTTTCCAGAAACTGTCAAAGCGTTCATTAGCTTGGATGCGTTCTTTTCCACATCTTCGCACGAGATAATCGCATCCACACTGCTGTCCGGAAGCATCCTATTCGTGACACCAACCCCGTCAATCACACAGTCCAGTGTAACAAGATCCAACACTTGTCACCTTTCCGCCCGGAATACACGCCACTGTAATACTGTGTAATTCGTCTTCGATTGTCTTCCGCAGACGAAGCTCCTTCTTGGAAAGCGCGAGCCATTTTAGCAAAACGTCAAGCTCTTTCGAAAATCGCTCTCTCGGCGTCAAGTTCCGAAACAAGGACCGGTTCGACAGCAGCCATTCCGGAATCGCCGTCTAGATACAAATGAGCACACAGTAGAACCAAATCCATCACTTCCTACCTCATCAAATCCGCCATCATAGAGGGTATCCATCTTGAAACGTGAACATAGAGAGAATTGCGGATTGCGGTCATGGCGCAAGAGTCGGTGGCGTTGGCGCTAATTTGAATTTCTGGCATTCAGAAGCTCGGGCCGATTTTGGACATGATTCTGTGCCGCGGGAATTCCTTCCATCATTCATCCGATTTACTCGTCCTATTTCCCTGATTTCGGATTATTGTTCTGCATAGTCGCCCTTCTGATACGCTTGTCGATTTATATCCTGTCATTGCAGTATGAACCCCTCATCACCCAGCATCTCTCCAATAGAAGACTTTTTGTATGTTGCATGTAGTACCTGACTCCTCCTTAGAACGCCCATTTCGTTTGACGACAATGACCACTATGATTCATTATCAAAGGACGAACTCATTGTATGATGCTGTGAGTTACTGTTAGTGGTAGAAACTCCTTCGAGACAGAGATGATCAGATGGAAGAACTCAAAACAATTGTTAGCGAACAGTCTTCTCAGCTCAATGCTTTCCATGGAAGGGAAATGAAGAAGGAACGCGAAACAGCGTCCTCTCCTCTTTCCTCCAAACCCGTCACTCCATGTTGTATCCACAATACCTCTCCCATTCCTGCGGAGAACAACAACATGATGGCCTTGGTGGCCTTGGGTATTGAGAACAATCAGACTATCAACGATCTTTCGGTTGGTGTAACGTGCTTCTCTGATCATAGGCTGCCGTTTCAGAAAGGGACAAGAAGATCGCTCGACGGAATGCTGCCATCAAGGCACTGAAGCAGTTTATCGTATTCCTCATTGTCGACTCATCATTCAGACAAACCAACAAGAGTCGATTGACGATTTGACGACGCTCATCGACTCCGTTGTCATGAAGCTCAACGAGGAGGAGTTGACAGACGAGCAGAAACTGCTTGTCAGCTGCTACAAGATTTCTCACCAGTGCGACGACAGCAACAGTGATATCGAAAACGTCCTGGATGTGGAGGTAGGCTTTCGAGGATTGGCTGACGCGAGGACCCCGTCCCTCCGTCCGCTCTCGTCTCTCCGCGTCCACCGTCCATGGCGGAGGAGCCATGCCTTAGTCACTCACTCCACCTGTTTCTGCGTTCTTCCAGCGTCATTCTCCAACACTCCTTGTTCGATATGGACGACATCGTAAATAGTACTCCTTCTCTCTCTCCTTTCCTTCAGAGGATGTGGGGAAGGAAATGCAGCAAGCAATTGCCACTCTGCTCACTCGCATGGATGAAGTCCTGACCGAGGGCGTGCACGCGAGCGAGTGGACGCCGGATGCAGAATCCTGTTGTCAGCAGTGTTTCACTCCCTTCACTCCATTCCATCGACGACAGTAGTGGTTTTGGATCCTTCCCACCTAGTCACTGTCGGTGGTGTGGGAGCTTGCTTTGCAGTGATTGTTCTCGCTATCGCCTCTCTCTGAAACCGATCGGTTCACACAAGCGAGTGTGCAAGTACTGTTTCTGTGTCTTCTCTTTGCTTTCCCGTGTGTTGTCATGGTCTTGTTTGTTGGTTCGCCATCCCTATTGGAACGTACCGACCCATTATTCAATTCCAACAAACACTGCAAAGTCACATTATTCCTCCTGCTTCTCCGCGGGCTCGGCCTC
>OJMH01003497.1_pt1 | contig 11554 bp, 9 predicted proteins | sample 1597111 | NCBI WGS metagenome assembly OJMH01 (sample SAMEA2452115, study PRJEB22498) | human gut metagenome | reverse complement strand
ATCTGTACCACTCGATGGTGTCGGTGCAGCAGACGAGCATCGTCTCGCCGGGGTGCGATGTGACCATGGCCTTGTCGTCCGAGGTTATGGAGACGTCCCTGTCGTTGGACGGGTCGTCGTCGGTGACGTCGTCGATGTACTCCATCATCCTCTCGTAGTTCTCGGACCCCTCGATGAGGTAGATGAAGTCGTCGTTGAACAGCGTCTCGGGCTCGAGGTAGTAGCCGATGTCCTCGGGGATGGTCAGCTCCCCTCCGAACAGGTACGCTCCCATGCGGTAGGTGTCGGTGCCGTCGGCGTCGGAGTCGTCCGCAGCCGCGGGCACAAGGCACACGGTGACGACGAGAGCCATGGCGATCGCCGCGATCTTGGTGTTCATCACATCTCCCTCCTGTTCATCTTGAGAGCCCCGATGACGAGGAACAGCACGCCCCAGGCGACGCCGATCAGGACCATCAGGCCCATGTCGTCGAAGAACGATCCCCCTCCGACCATGGAGAACATCCCCAGCAGAGAGACGGTCATCGGCGATCCGAGGGACGCGAGGATGGCGTCCGGCAGGAAGCAGGGCATGTTGAAGACCCAGTCGATCTCGAACTTGAGTCCGAGGTACAGGAACAGCGCCGGGAGTATGACGAACATGAGCATCAGCGGGACCAGCGCGGAGCCACGCCTCATGAACGTGCCGATGCAGTAGGCGGTGGCGGAATAGGCGAAGATCGCCACGACGGTGTAGACGAGCGCCCTGCCGATCATGTCGCTGAAGAACTCGTCGTACTCCATCATCCCCATGAGCACCGCGAATCCGAAGGCCATGAGGAAGACCCCGAGGCAGAGGACGAACCCGGCCAGGTACTTCCCGATGTAGAACTCGGTCCTGCTCACCGGGAGCGGGATGCTCATGTACGCGGTGCGGTCCTTGAACTCGTTGGGCAGCTGGGTCCCGCAGAGAACCGCGGTGAAGAACGAGATCATCAGGGGCATGAAGCACAGGATCATCCCGACGTACTTCGTCGAGATGCCGCACTGGGACATCAGCGCGTCCAGGATCTCCGAGGGCAGGAGTACCATCACGATCGGGATGAGCACGGCCGCGAACATCATCACGAACATCCACTTGCCCTTAGCGAACAGCTTCATCTGCGCCATGAAGACGCCGATGATCCTGCCGACGGGGGACGCGCCCTTGTAGCGGACGTCCCTGTGGGCCTCCGCGTCGGATGCGTGGTATCCCGTGTCTGCCCAGGTCCCGAGGCGCTCCTCGTCGACCTTGTCCTCCTTCTTCGAGAGGGAGATCTTGCGCGCCCTCTTCGGCTCCTCGGAGGGCTCGGGCTGCTCTTCGGTCATCCTTTTCGGGGGCTGGCTCGTGTCGATGGAGACCCTCTTCGGCTCCTTCGGAGCTTCCACGACAGGATCTCTCTTGGGGAGCTCCACGGTGCGGGGCTTGGGCCCCTCGGCCTGCTCCTCCTGCTTCCTCTTCTTCTTGGGCTCCTCCTGCGGGGCGGGGTCGGAGTACCTTCCGCCGACTCTGTCGAGGCTCATTTCACCTCATCCCCCTCGGTGAGCTCCATGTAGAGCGATTCCAGGTTGGCTCCCTTCTCGTTCATCGCAAGCACGCCGAGCCCGCTCCTGAACACCGTGTCGGTGAGGTGGGCCTGCTGCTCGGGTGTGCCCGTGAACGTGACCCTGAGGGAGCAGTCGCCCATGTGCTCGGTGGCGCTGACACCCTGGCATCCCTCGATGTTCTTCACGATCTGCGAGGTGAACGGCGCGATCGTCCTGATGTCCAGGCTGATCTGGCGTCCTCCGACGCCGTGGATCAGCGTGGAGACATCGCCCTGGGCGATGACCCTCCCGTCCCTGATCATGGCGACGGAGCCGCAGAGCTCCGAGACCTCGGACAGGATATGGGTGCTGATCAGGAGGCTCCTGTCGCGGTTCTTGAGGGCGGCGAGGGACTGCCTGATCTCGATCATACCCCTGGGGTCGAGACCCGATGTGGGCTCGTCGAGGATGATGGTGTCGGGGTTGGGGAGCAGGGCCTGGGCGAGGACGACCCTCTGCCTCATTCCCTTGGAGAAGCCGCCGACCTTCTTGTCGCGCCACTCCCACATCTTGACCGTTTCGAGCGCATCCCTGGCGCGGATGGCCGTCTCGCGGGAATCCAGCCCGTACATGCGGGCCACGTATTGCATGATCTCTGCCGGTGTGAAGCCGGGGTAGGGTTCGGGGGTCTCGATCACGCAGCCGACGTGCTGCATGGCCTTGCTGTGCTCCCTGATGTCGATGCCGGCGATCCTGACGCTGCCCGATGTGGGTTTGAGAAGGCCGGTCACCGCTTTCAGGGTGGTGCTCTTCCCGGCCCCGTTGGGACCGAGGAGACCCATGAACTCCCCGCGCCTCACGGTCAGATTGACGTCCGATATGGCGGCGAAGCTGCCGTACATCTTGGTCAGACCGACCGCCTCGATGGCGGGTGTGGTGTCCATGGGGACGTATCGCCTTTATCATAATTAAAGAGGGGAGCGAATCGCAATCGGTATCGTTATCTCCAAGTTCCGGATGCGGGGATGCATGGATCCCGGCACTGCGGTGACGTTCGGGGCGGTCGCCCTCGGAGGGGCGCTCGGTGCCCTGTCAAGGTTCTGCGTCTACCGCACGGTGGAGACGGGATTCCCCTGGGCGACCTTCATCGTCAACATCGTCGGCTGCTGCCTCGCGTCGTTCCTCATGTTCCGTTACGGGATATACGCCGACGGGCCCGTGAAGACGATGGTGTTCACCGGGTTCTTCGGAGCGTTCACGACGATGTCCACATTCTCGATAGACACGGTGAATCTCCTCTGTGACGAGGCGTGGGGGAAGGCCGGGGCGAACATCCTGATGAACTCCGTCCTCTGCGTCGTCGGGGCGATGGGCGGAAGGTATCTGGCACTGCTCCGATGGCAGGGCAGTACAGCGGGGAAACCTTCGGTAAATCTACCAATGAAACCTTCGGTAAATCTACCAATGAGCTTATGTGCCAGAAATGGATTATCAAGAGTTTCCCAAATCTGTGTACTATTGTTGCCGATCAGCGATTCTTCGGAGGACGTCCGCGACGCTTCGGCGGCACCTTCGGCATGAGGTCGAGGGTGCGCAGACCCTCCTGAAACTGAAGGATCGCATCGACGAGAGCAAGATGAAGCCCCCAGCATTCCTGATGATACTGACGGCATCCGGTGCCGCATACACGAGGCCAGACGGGATTCACGTCGTGCCGCTCACATCCCTTCGGGATTGACGCTTAATAGGTCCAGCACAATCCGTCCGCCATGGATCTAACGAGGGAAGAGGAGGCAATCCTCAACGGCGAGAGCGGCGAGGGCATGCAGAAGGCCATGGAGCTCGTCACCGCCCTGGGCAAGATATACGGGGCGGAGGACCTCATCGACATCACATCCGCGCACCTCTCCGGCGCGTCGTACAAGACGATCGGGGACGGGGGCCTGAAGTACCTCGAGGATATGGCCGCCGGGGGCGCCAGGGTGAGCGTGCCGTCCACCCTCAACCCCGTGGGAATGGACAGGGACCGCTGGCGCGAGATGCACATCACGCCGGAGTTCGCCGAGAAGCAGCTCAGGATCATCGACCTCTACGGGCAGATGGGCGTGCAGAAGACCTGCTCCTGCACCCCGTACACCGGCGCCAACGTGCCCTCCTTCGGGGACCATGTGGCGTGGGCCGAGTCGTCCGCCCTCTCGTTCGTCAATTCATACATAGGCGCCAGGACCAACCGCGAGGGCGGTCCGGGTGCGCTGGCGGCCGCCATCCTCGGGAAGACCGCCAACTACGGCCTCCATCTCGACGAGAAGAGGAGACCGACCAAGGTCATCGAGGCCGACATCGACGGCTCGGTGTTTTCGTACTCGCTGCTGGGACAGGCCGTCGGCATGGCCATGGGCTCCGGCATCCCGTACTTCAGGGGCATCTCCCCCGAGCTGGAGGAGGCCAAGACCCTCAGCGCCGCGATGGCCGCGGCAGGGTCCGTGGCGCTCTGGCACGCAGAGGGCGTGACTCCGGAGGCCGGTTCGTTCGACGTGTCCGACCTGGAGGTCATCCCCATCGGGAAGAAGGAGCTCGAGGCGGCGTACGACAAGCTGAACACCGTCGACGACGTGCAGCTCATCGCCCTGGGGTGCCCGCACCTCACCGAGAAGGAGATGCACCAGATCGCATCGTTCCTCAAGGGCAAGAGGAAGGTCAGGGACGACGTGGAGATCTGGTTCTGCACCTCCGAGGAGGTCAGAGCCAGATGCCCCGAGGACGTCAGGATCATGGAGGAGTTCGGACCCGTACTGGCAGACACATGCATGGTTGTCGCCCCGATCGAGGGCACGTTCCAGCGTACCGGCACGAACTCGGCGAAGGCGGGCAACTACCTGCCGACCCTGTGTTCGCAGAAGGCGATGTGCATGGACATCCCGGCGCTCATGGAGTTGGTAATGTGAAGGTGGAAGGGCGTACCATAATGTCCGGCAAGGCCACGGGCAGGGTCATCAAACTGGATGAGCCCCTCAGTTTCCTCGGAGGTGTCGACGGATCCACCGGGGACCTGCGTGTGGGCAACGGCGGCAATGTCGCAGGGAAGGTCCTGGTGTTCCCCAAGGGGAAGGGGAGCACGGTCGGTTCCTTCGTCATGTACGACCTGATGGTCCACGGTGTGGCCCCCGCAGCGGTCATCAACGAGTCCGCGGAGACCATCGTCGCCACAGGAGCCGTCATATCCTCGATCCCGATGGTGGATTCCGTTCCGTCCGTCGGCATGTTCCTGGACGGGGACGAGGTCACGGTAGATGCCACCGTCGGAACCGTGGAGATCCACGGGGTCACTCTGAGGGACACGGTCTCCTCCGTCGTAGAGTGCGATGGCAAGGTCCTGATGCTCAAGCGTCCCGAATGCTGCCATTCATTTCCCGGAAAGTGGTCCCTGGTCGCAGGCAAGATCGAGGCCGGGGAGCACCCGGAGGCCGCGGCAGCCCGTGAGATCAAAGAGGAGACCGGCATCGTCGTGGGAACCCCGGACGGGTCGATGGCTCCGATATACGTCAGAGAAGGCTCCACATTATGGAGGGTCCACCCGTTCCTGTTCAGGGTTGCGGATGCGGAACCCGTCCTCAACGAGGAGAACGAGGGGTTCGCCTGGGTCAATCCCGCTGACGTATCGGGTCTGGACACCGTGTCCGACACGGCGAAGGTGGTGAACGGGCTCCTCAAGGCCTGAACCGACACCCGGGCATCAACGCCTCCCCGTACGGGGAGGTCATTTTCTTTTACAAAGGGTCGGGATCCGTAAGGTTTCCGCGGACGGGGAAGGTCCCGTCATCCTGACAACAACGTTATGAAGTGTTGACGGGAGGATGACCCTCCCGTCTTCTAATGTGTTTTCGATCAGTCCACAGGCGTGATGCCGATCGTGATGTCCTTGCCCGTGACATCCCAGGTCTTGACCTCGGTCCCCTCGGGCTCGGATGTGAAGGTGAGGGACTTGGCCCTGACCTCGTTGGATATGTGGCCCTTCCATGTTTCGAACAGACCAACGAGCCTGTCCTCTGCGGACACTTCGCAGGATATGAACTGCTCCACGTTGAGCTTCATGTCCTTGCGCATCTGCTGGATACGCCTGATGAGCTCTCTGGCGTAACCCTCGGCCTCTATCTCCGGGGTGACACTGAAGTCGATGAAGATCGTCCCCTCCTCGAATTCCACAGGCTCTATGTCGGCGTTGGACGGGATCTCGTCCTTCCCGAGGTACAGGACGTTCTTGACGTTGGCCTGATCCTCCAGGACAGCCTCGAACCTCTTCACGGCGGCGTTGACGTTGGCGTCGTTACCGCGGACGAAGATCTGCAGCAGGGGCCACCTGAGCTTCGATCCCATCTTGGCCCTCTCGGCGGCGACGATGTCCACTATGCCCCTGACGAGGGACATGCTGTGCTCCAGTTCGTCGTCGACCAGTGCGCTGTCGCAGGTCGGCCAGTCCTCCATGTGCACGCTCTGGAGCCTGCCTCCCATGTGCTGGTAGACCTCCTCGGCGATGTGGGGCGCGATGGGCGCCAGGACCAGAGCGGTCTTCATGATGGCGTAGTGCAGGGTGAAGTAGGATGCGTTCTTGTCCTTCTCCTTGTCGGCATCCTCGGTCCAGGACCTGTCCCTCACCAGACAGACGTACCATCTGGACAGGTCCTCCATGATGTAGTCCTCCAGCATCCTGGCGAGCTTGTGGAGCTCCCTGGACTCGAGGTACGTCGTGGCGTCGGCCTTCATCCTCTCGGTGCGGGAGATCATCCAGCGGTCCTCGTCCCTGAGGCTGGCGTACATGTCCTTCACGGAGTGCGCGTCCGGGTCGTAGCCGTCGATGAGCATGTAGGTGGACGCGAAGTTCACCACGTTCCAGTAGGTGTTGAGGACCTTCCTGGCGTTCTTGGGGCCGTCCTTCTGGAAGGCGGTGTCCTCCCAGGGGGCGTTGCTCTTGATCAGGTAGTACCTGAGGGAGTCGGCACCGACCTGGTCGATCAGCTCGAGGGGCTCGATGACGTTGCCGAGGGATTTGGACATCTTCTGGCCCTTGGGGTCCAGCACCCATCCGTGCATCATCACTTCATCGTAGGGCGCGCGGTCGAATGAGATGACGCCGGCGCCGAGCTGGGAGTAGAACCAGCCGCGGGTCTGGTCGTGGGCCTCCACGATGAACCTGCAGGGCCACCACTGGTCGAACTCGTCCTTCCTGTGGGGGTATCCGAGGGACGCCCATGCCGCCACTCCGGAATCGAACCACACATCCAGGACGTCAGGCACGCGGTGCATGGTGCCGCCGCACTCGGGGCACTTGAAGGTGACGCCGTCGATCCAGGGGCGGTGGGTGTCCATGCCGTCGGTGTAACCCTCGCCCTCCTTGAGCTCCTCGTACTGTCCGACGACCTTGCGGTGTCCGCAGTTGCACTCCCAGACGGGCATGGGGATGCCCCAGTACCTCTGCCTGGAGATGCACCACTCGCGCGCTCCGTCCACCCAGTTCTTCTCCCTGGCCTCGCCGGCCCAGTCGGGGTCCCAGCGGACCCTGTCGATCTCCGCCAGCATCTGGTCTTTGACCTTGGCCACGAACCATTGGCGGGTGTTCCTGTAGATGATGGGGGATTTGCATCTCCAGCAGTGGCCGTAGCGGTGCTTGATCTTGCTGGAGTTGTAGAGCAGGCCCTTCTCGTCGAGGTACTTGATGACGTCGTCGGCGACGGTCTTGACCTTCTTGCCGGCCATCAGCGGAAACTCGTCGGTGTAGCGTCCGTTCTCGGCGACGGGGCAGAAGGGCTCGATGCCGTATCTCTTTCCCGTCTCGTAATCATCGGGTCCGTGTCCAGGGGCGGTGTGGACCAGTCCGGTGTTGTCCTTCTCGACGTAGTCCGCGAGGAGCACGCGCCAGGACCACTCGCTGGAGGGGGCGGCGTCGAGCTGGAAGGGCGGGACGTAGTCCATGCCCTCAAGGTCCCTGCCCTTCATCCTCTCGATGACTTCGTAGGACTCGTATCCGCCCTTCTGCATGACGTATTCGGCCTGGGACTCGAGGATGATGAGCTCCTCGGTGCCCTTCTGGCCGTTCATCCTCACGCGGGCGTAGTCGAAGTCCGGGTGGACCGCGACGGCCATGTTCGCGGCGAGGGTCCAGGGGGTGGTGGTCCAGATCAGCAGCGAGCCGGTCCCGTCCCTGAGAGGGAACCTGACCATGACGGACGGGTCGGTCTCGTCCCAATATTCTATCTCAGCTTCCGCGAGCGCGGTCTCGCACCTGGGGCACCAGGTGACGACCCTGCTGGCGGGATACAGCAGACCCTTGTCGTAGGCGCGCTGGAGGGTCCACCAGGCGGATTCGATGTAATCGAGCCTGATGGTCTGGTAGGGGTGCTCCCAGTCCATCCACACGCCCAGGCGCTGGAACTCCTTGGTCATGTCTGCGTGGAGGCCTAGGGCGAACTCCTTGCAGGTGGAGACGAACTTGTCTATGCCAAGCTCTTCAATGTCCTTCTTCGAGTGCACGCCGATGTTCTTCTCGACCTTGACCTCGATGGGGAGTCCGTGCATGTCGAACCCTGGCTGGTCGCGGACGTTGTAGCCGCGCATCCTCCAGTAGCGGATGAAGATGTCCTTGATGGTCTTGTTCATCGCCGTCCCGAGGTGGATCTTCCCGGTGGTGTACGGGGGTCCGTCGACGAAGTAGAACCTCTCGCCGTCTGCACGGTGTTCCTTCGTCTTGTGGTAGGCGTCGGTCTCGTCCCAGTAGGCCTGGACATCCTTCTCGATGCCCCTGGCGTCATAATTCGCGCGGATCTGCTTTATCATCGCATTCCCTCACATGCGGGGGTTCTCTTTCCCCGATGGGTGACTGGCCATCCTGGCTTACATTAAAAACATGCTGGCTGAAGGAATCTGTTGAGATCATCCTGATGTCTGAGCGAAAGCAGCACTACATTCGCTTAGATCTCAGAATCAAGAACCATGGACTCAAATCGACGGTCATTTCCAAGAGTTTTAGCAAGAAATTACCTGTTGTTCTCAAGAGTCTTAGGTTTCCGGGATCGAGCGGGGGTCGGGCCCCTTCAGATGTCACGCGGTTCATCACCCGTGTAGAATCGAACACGTTCTCGGGCTCCGGTCATATGAGCTTCAGAATGTCTGCGTTTGTGATCATCCCGACGATCTTCCCCTTCCTGGACACGAGCACCGCCCCGCTGCTCCCCATGAGCGACGTGACCGAGGAGATGGGCGTGGAGTCGGTCACCACCGGATACGACTCGCCCATGACATCGGAGATGACCATCATCCCCAGCTGCTCCATGGTGGACCCCTTCCTGAGCAGCTCCAGGATCCCCCTCTCGGAGATGCTGCCCACGGAGACGTCCCCGTTCAGCACCGGCAGCTGGGAGTACCCGGTAGACCTCATGAGGTCCGAGGCCTGGTGGACCCTCTCGGAGCTCTGGATGGACACAACGTTCTCCGACGCCACGTCCCCGGCAGTCATCTCCTTGCGGGAGTCTGCCTTCATGCTCTCCAGCGTCTCGAACAGTCTCACGACGGTGTCGTAGCTGGCCGATATCGTCCCCCTCTCGATTTTCGCGATGGTGCTCTGGCTGATTCCCGAGGCGGACGCCAGCTCCATCTGGGTGACGTCGATGGACTTCCTGATGCGCTTGATGTCCGATGCCGGGGGGAACTTCATGCCAGAGGGGTAACGGATATTCGTTTATGAATATTATTGACAATCTCATTTATTAATAGCGAAATAATCCGAGCCCCAGAGGTTAACGAGATGGGAAAGAACATCTACGTAGAGGGACTGAACGAGGTCCCCGTCCCCATGAAGGACGTCGAGATCGTCGAGCGCAAAGGAATCGGACACCCGGACAGCGTGGCCGACGCCCTGGCCGAGGAGGTCTCCCGCGCCCTGTGCAGGATGTACAAGAAGGAGTTCGGACACGTCCTCCACCACAACACCGACGAGACCCAGATCGCCGCCGGTCAGGCAGCCCCAAGGTTCGGCGGAGGCAACATCATCGACCCGTCCTACATCCTCCTGGTCGGACGCGCCACCACCCATGTCGGAGAGGGAGAGGACATGAAGTCCCTGCCCTGCAAGCCCGTCGCCCTCAAGGCCGCCAGGGAGTACCTGAAGAGGACCTTCCCCAACCTGGACGTCGACTCCGAGGTCATCCTCGATGCCAAGCTGGGAATGGGATCCGACGACCTCACCGGCGTCTACAAGGCATCCGGCCACCTGGCCAACGACACCTCCTTCGGTGTCGGATACGCCCCCTACTCCATCGCCGACAGGCTCACCCTCGAGACCGAGGAGTACATTAACGGCAAGATGAAGGAGAAGCTGCCCGAGACCGGTCAGGACGTCAAGGTCATGACCTCCAGGGTCGGCAACACCGTCACCACCACCATCGCCTGCGCCATGATCGACAAGCGCATCGATGACGCCGCCCACTACAAGTCCTCCTGCGAGCAGCTCTACGACCTGGTCTACGACAACGCCCTGAAGATCATCGGCGACGAGAAGATCGACTACAAGCTCGAGATCAACACCGGCGACGACTACGACAGGAACGTCTACTACCTGACCTGCACCGGCATGTCCCAGGAGATGGGAGACGACGGATCCGTCGGAAGGGGCAACAGATGCAACGGACTGATCACCCCCTACAGGCCCATGTCCATGGAGGCCACCTCCGGAAAGAACCCCATCACCCACATCGGAAAGATCTACAACATCATGTCCAAGCTCATCGCCGACGAAGTCGCCGCCAAGGTGACCAACGAGGCCGAGATCAGGGTCAGGCTCCTTTCCCAGATCGGCAAGCCCGTCTCCGAGCCCCTCAACGCCTCCGTGCAGATCGTACTGCCGGACGCCGAGACCAATCCCAACCTCGCCAAGTGGAAGTCCGAGGCCGAGGCCATCACCGCCGACTGGCTCGACAACGTCGACAAGGTCAGCGACATGATCATCGAGGGCAAGGTCCGCACCTTCTGATCGCAAACCATGCCCCCGGAGGGATCCGGGGGCGAACCACATCCATCATTATCCAGCGGGTCCGGTGTCAGGTCGTACGAAGTGCCCGAAGACCCATCCATCAACCTTAAATGTCCACAGGATGGTTCATCCAATCGATACGATGAAGATCATGGATGCACCCCAGTACGGTCCTATGTTCAGGTTCAACGACGCCAACGTCTATTGGACCCTGCATGTTCTCTCCAGCGGCAGGCGCATAGGGCGCAAGAGGCTCGCCGACGAGGTCGGTGTGGGCGAGGGGAGCATGCGCAGGATCATCGAGACCCTGAAGGAGTGGGGCTTCATCGAGATCAGGCAGACTGGCATCACCATCACCAAGGCCGGGATGTCGTTCCTGTCCCAGATGCCCATGATTCCCCTCGACATCATTGTGGAGGGATCCGTCGTCGGGAAGTTCCAGCAGGCCGTGCTTGTGACCGGAGTCGCCGACAAGGTCGTCAACGGCATGGAGCAGCGCGACGAGGGCATCAAGGTCGGCGGACAGGGATGCACCACCATCGTGATCCGTGACGGGGTCCTCATGGTCCCTCCTGACTGGAACATGGACGAGAGGATGCCGGACATGGCCTACAAGATCAGGAAGGAGTCGGGCATCACCCAGGACGATGCCCTGATAATCGGCGGCGGCGAGACCCAGGTCTCCGCCATAGAGGCCGCCGTGTCCGCGGCGCTGGCGCTGTTCTGAACATGAGGCATCTCCTGTCGTACTCGGTCTACCAGGACGCGGCCGGTCTGGGGTCGGATCCGTCCTCCAAGCTCGCTTCCGTCGGGATGGACGGGCTGGAGCTCCTGACGTCGTACGACGAGCCGGACCCGTTATACAGGGGGCTCGCAGAGACCGTACACCTCCCGTACGCTCCGGACTGGCTCTCCGCATGGGAGGACCGCATACCCGACATGCCGGAGGGCTATGCGCTCTACCACACCTATGGGAACGACCGCTCCGAG
>OJMH01003492.1_pt1 | contig 11566 bp, 7 predicted proteins | sample 1597111 | NCBI WGS metagenome assembly OJMH01 (sample SAMEA2452115, study PRJEB22498) | human gut metagenome | reverse complement strand
TCTTTTTCTATCTTTATTTTTAACACCTATCATCTGCTCGACCAATCTATATATATACTCTCCTTCACGTCCAGAGTCGGTCGCAACATAGATTGTAGATACATCGTCTCTTGTAAGTAGTGATTGAATCGTATTAAACTGCTTCTGTACACTTGGAATTACCTCGTATTTATACTCTTCTGGAATAAAAGGAAGCGTGTCCAATCTCCATAATTTCAATTTTTCGTCATATTTTTCTGGATATGACATTGTTACCAAATGACCAACACACCATGTTATTATCCAATTATCTGCTTCCAAATAGCCGTCTTTTCTAGAAGTATTTATATTTAATACCTTTGCAAATTCCATTGCAACAGAAGGCTTTTCGGTTATTAATATATTTTTTGCCATATTCAAATTGCTCTTTTCTATAGTTTTTTAAAATTTTACAATATCCATTTCAGAAGTAAATTTATTATTTCCATATGGAAATAACACATACAAACTTCCATCTTCTCCAAAGAAGAATGTCTCTATGTTTTCTATATTGTAAATATCACTGTTTATATCTCTACTATAAGTCTCATATCCTGTAAGTTGTATCTTATTTGCATCTTTTATTGCATTTGTTATAACTGTTTTTACTTTAGAATTTAATGCATCTTGCGTAATATTTTTCTTGTTCAAAGCATCATAAATGCTTACTTTATTTTCAGTTTTTAAATTATAATTATAAGTTTCAACAATAGTTCTTTGTGCATTAGAGCCTTCTTTTAATGTTGACTTAATTATAACAGACAAGATATCTCCATTAACATATCCTGTATACGAAATGCTATAAATTGTATAAGCCTTTGCATTATCTATAACCCCAGCCGTCTTATTTGCAAAAAGTTCTTGAGTAATACTATTAAACTCTGCTGCCACTTTGTTATCTATATTGATTACTGGAATATTTATATCTAATTCATACTTATTATCCTCTCTTGCTTCACTACTATATGCAGTATATACAATGTTTTTGCCACTGTCTAATTTTTTTATGTTGCTAGTATCATAATCATTTAGTTCAACAACATTGTTAAACATTTGATCAAATTCTTTTTTTAATGTTTCTTGTGATTCTTCTGTTTTTACGTTGTTTGTTGTGTTACGATTGCTACTTGGTTGTTTACCACTTTGCAAATAAACAGCTAAGACTACTGCTATAACACACATTACAACAATTGCTATGTACATTAACTTTCTTGAATTCATGTTTCTCCTTTCAAACGTTGTAATTCTATAAAAATTATACTTTAAATTAAGGAGAAAATCAAGGCTGATAGGCATATTAAATTTTAGTTCTTTTAATAGAAAAAACCATAAAAATAGTCATTAAGCATTTAACTTTAATACTTTTATGACTATTTTGCTTTTTTATAAGTTCTCTATCTCTGCTTCACTTAATCCTGTTATTTGGCTTATGTCTTTTATCTCCATTTTGCCTTTTAATTTTTTTGCAACTAATGCAATTCCCTGTCGTAATCCTTGTTGAATTCCCTGCTCAAGTCCAGCTTTTCTTTCCTTTCTTATTTCTCTATTAATTATTCTTGATGCATTTGTCATAATCTCTTCACTCCCTTCTATATTTCTTATTTTTTCTATAAACTCATGCATTATGTTTTTATCTTCTGTTTCGCTCAATTCATATGTTATCAATTTTTCTAATTGTAAGTTATCAAAAGCCTTTTTTGCTTTTTGCATATTTATTATATCTTCTATATTTTTATATAATTCTTCTTTATTTTTAGACTTTTCTATTAACATCGCTTTAGTTATTATTAAATTATCTGCTAATAATTGTTCTTTACTAAATTTATTTACATCTATCAAGGTATATTCCAACCAGTTTTCTGCATATCCTTCTACTTTTTCTTCTATATCATTTATTAATAGCCTCTTCCATTTTCTTTTACCAGTGTACAATACTACCGGGATTACCATTGGAATTCTATAACTTTTTTCTTTTAGTCTTTTTTTATCTATTGCAGACTCTATTATTGCATATTTGTAACGCATTATTCTATATGACATTTTATAATCCACACTTGATTGGTGTTCTATTAATATAAATACATTCTTATTTTTTATTTTATACACAACATCTGCTTCTACATTACTAAATTCTGACGTTCTAAATTCTTTTTCATATTTTTCTATATCATCTTCTACTAAATTTAAATGTAAAAAACTATTTATAAAATCAACAGTACTCTTTTTGTCAGATAACATTTCTTTAAACATTTTATCATGTTTCTGATTTATATAATATTTTTCTGTTTCTTCTCTTATAATGTTTTCATTTTTTCCCTTAAATTCTTTTGACTTTTGCTCTTCTTCTCTTAGAATTTCTTCACATTTCTTTAGCATTTTATCTATCTTTTCTTTATTCTTTAAATAAAATGCCCCTGTGTAGCACATAATATCTTTTCCATCTACTGTCTTTAAGCCAGATGGAACATACATTTTTTCTTCTTTCAATTATCTTCCTCCTAATTATACAATTATTTTACTTATTGGTCAATATTTTAAAGTAATATTACTTATTGGTATTGTTTAAGAATTAATTTTTTTCGCTATAGCGAAATTTGAAATAATTTTTTAATGAAAACTTTTTGAAACAATTTATTTTCGAAATTTAATAAAATTATATTATGCTTTAAAATAAAAAGCAAGTAGAATCGTTCGACAAATTTCTAGCAATTTACTTCATCCTCTCCTATTAGTTCAGCAAATTTTTATTTAACAGATAATATGCAATCTTAGACCTAGTGCTTTAAAGTACAATTAATTTTTCTTTTTTCTGTATACATAAGTAAATTATGGAAATACTAGGAAAAAGGAAGGAATTTAGTATGAATAAAAAAATTATTATTGCTTTAATACTTATTATAATTGCAAGTATTGTAACTACTTTTGCTATTATAATTTATAATTTAAAATCCGTTCAAAATATTGGTTCTGCAAATGAAACTATTGAAAATTTTCAAACTACATCTCCATATACAACCGTTCCAACAAGCTATGATGAAGTGAAACTTTCTCCTAATGCGATTTTAACTTTTCTTAAACATTATGATGGATGTGGACACACTATAAAAGAAAAAGAAAATATAAGTACAGAGATGGCTAATATTACAAGAAATGAATTTTCCAAGCTTTATAGTGATTGGGAAATTAAAAATTTTTCAAATACTGATGTAGAGTTATATAAAGATTTTTCTGGAAATTGCGGTGAACATTTTTTAGTGAAATCAAGTTTGAATGGATTTGTTGAAATTGATAGAATAAAAGATGACGGAACCTATGAATTACATGAAACTACTGAAATTGCGATAAAATATTTATCGGATGATGATAGAAAAGAACTGGAAAATGGTGTAATTCTTTATGGCAAAGAAAATTTAAATTCGTATATAGAAAATTTTGAATAATTATATAATGAGTGAAAGATGTTAATTTATAAATCGAAACTGGAAGCTCGCCCTTTGAGGAGTCCGAAGGAGCTCCGACAAAGAGCGACATGTTGAGAGCTTATAAATTAACATCTTTCATTCGTTTATTTTTATCTATCAAAATTTTAAAATCGTGTTCTATTTATTAAAACACGATTTTTACTATTATTTTTCTATAACTTTCTTATCTGCAGTGCTCAATTCTTCTTTATTTACATATCCTTTTTGATAGAATTCTTTGAAATACATTATTAAAGCAAATATTGTTAACGCAAGTGCTACATAGTATATGTAAATATCTATGTGGAATGCAAAATTAAAGTTATTTGTAATTAATGAAGCTACTATTGCGACATAAAACATTACTGTTGCAAGCTTTCCATACCATCTGCTTGATACTACAAGTTTTTTTCCATATAAGAAAGATGCCCCTGCTATCATTATTGTTTCTTTAATAAATACCACTATTAATATCCAATCTGGGATTATTCCTGCAAATAGCAATGCTATAAGTGTTGAAATCTGTGTTGCCTTATCTGCTAGTGGGTCTATCAATTTTCCAAAGTTAGTTATTAAATTAAATTTTCTTGCTATAAAACCATCTAGTATATCGGTAATTCCGGAAAGTGTTAAGAATACGAATGCTGCTACATACTGATTATTTACTATTGATCCGAATATGAATGGTATTAATACAAATCTACACATTGTTAGAATATTTGGTACATGTTTAAACACTTTTTTTACCTCCAACTTTTTATTTTTAGATTATTGTATGTTGAATACTAATTTATTTTGCTCTTTATCGTAATCAACCAATACTTTTTTACCATTTGTTAGTTCAGATTTTAATATCATATCAGATAGTTCATCTTCAACATATCTTTGTATTGCACGTCTTAAAGGTCTTGCACCATATTTTAAATCTGTTCCTTTTGTTAATACATATTTTTTTGCTTCATCTGTAAGTATTAATCCTATGTTTCTGTCATTTAACACTTTTTGAGTATCAGATACCATTAAATCTACTATTTGTAAAAGTTGCTCGTTTGTTAATGAATCGAAGGCTACAATTTCATCTATTCTATTCAAAAATTCTGGTCTGAATAAGTCTTTTAATGCACCAAGCATTCTGTTTTTTGAAGCTTCTGATGTTCCTCCAAATCCAATCGAATTTGTATTTAAGTTTGAACCTGCATTTGATGTCATTATTATTATTGTATTTTCAAAACTTACTGTGTTTCCTTGTGCATCAGTCAATCTGCCATCATCTAGCACTTGCAATAATATATTAAATACATCATTATGCGCCTTTTCAATTTCGTCTAACAATATTATTGAATAAGGATTTCTCTTTACTCTTTCAGTTAGTTGTCCTGCGTCATCATATCCTACATATCCTGGAGGCGCACCAATCAATTTTGCTGTTGAGTTGCTTTCCATGTATTCAGACATATCGAAACGAATTATAGATTTTTCACTTCCAAACATCTCATACGCTAATGCTTTTGCAAGTTCAGTTTTTCCAACACCAGTTGGTCCAACAAATATGAATGATGGTGGTCTTTTTGTGCTCTTTAAGCCTACTCTATTTCTTCTTATTGCTCTTGAAACTGCTTCAACAGCCTCGTTTTGTCCTATTATTCTCTTATGCAGATTATCTTCTAGATTCAACAATTTCTTTGTTTCTTCTTCTGTAATTTTGTTTACTGGAATCTTCGTCCAGCTTTCTATTACATTTGCAATGTCTTGTGTTGTTAAATCTTTAGGTTGCATTCTCTTTTTCAAATTATCAATTTGCTCTAGTAATGCGCACTCTTGTGTTTTAAGTTCTGCTGCTTTTTGATAATCTTCTGTAGAATCGGCTTGTGCAGCTTCTTCCTTTTTAGCTTGAACCTCTTTTAATTGATTATTCAACACTTCTAAGTCATATAAATCTTTATCATTTAAATTTATCTTTGAGCACGCTTCATCTAATATATCAATTGCCTTGTCTGGTAAAAATCTATCATGAATATATTTTTCAGACATATTTACAATCTGTCTAATTATATCATTCGAAATTTTTACATGATGATAATCTTCATAATATTGCTTAATTCCTTGTAATATTGAAATTGCATCTTCAACAGATGGCTCTTCTACTATTATTGGTTGGAATCTTCTCTCTAAAGCAGTATCTTTTTCAATATATTTTCTATATTCCTTTAGCGTAGTAGTACCAATCATTTGTAGCTCGCCATTTGCAAGTGATGGTTTCAAAATATTTGCTGCATTCATTGAATGCTCTGCATCTCCGGCTCCTATAATGTTATGAATTTCATCAATTACTAAAATAATATTTCCATCATTTCTACATTCATCTATTATAGCCTTCATTCTAGCCTCAAATTGGCCTCTAAACTGTGTTCCAGCAATTACAGCTGTCATGTCTAATAGATAAACTTCTTTGTTTAAAAGTTTCGCTGGTACACTTCCGCTTGCAATCCTAAGAGCTAAACCTTGAGCAATTGCTGTTTTCCCAACGCCTGGCTCACCAATTAAACATGGGTTATTTTTAGAACGTCTATTTAAAATTTGTATCATTCTTTCAATTTCTTTATCTCTTCCAATAACTCTATCAATTTGATTATTCTTCGCCTTAACTGTTAGATTGGTTCCATACGTGTCTAATGCTTTTCTCTTTTTATTTGGCTTATTCTTCTCCTTAACCTTTTGAGTTCCACCAGACGAATAATTTGATGACTCATCTCCATTTTGCTTTATTCCAAACAATCCAGAAAAAATCGAGCCAAGCGGAACTCCTTGAGCACCCTCTATTTCACTTTCTCCATTAATCATTTCTGAAAGTTCATCTTCATCTATATCAGCCATGTTGTCTGATAAATTCTTAAACATTGTATCTAATTTATTAGATAAATCTTGTATATCTTTATCCGATAGATTAGCTTGTTTTGCCATTGTATCTATTGGATTTATTCCCTTCTTTTTAGCACATTCGTAACATAAACCTTCAACTTCGGCTTTTCCATCTGCGCCTTGTTTATTTATAAATATTACTGCTGTGTTTTTCTTACACATTGAACATAACATATATTAAAACTCCTATCTTCAATTTACTATTCAACAAGTATATAATACTATAAAATAGTCAAATAGTCAATAAATTGGAATTTGTTCACAAACAATTCAATTTCTCCATTTTCATCTGTTCTTAATATTTTACATTTTATTTTGTTAAGTCTTTCTATTGTTCCATCAGATGGATGCCCAAATCTATTGTCTTTTCCAACTCCAATTAGTGCAATCTCTGGCATTACAGTTCTAATAAACTCTTCTGTTGATGAACTTTTAGAGCCGGTGATGTGCTACTTTCAAAATATTTGCTTTCAATATTTTTGCATTATTTTTATATTTGGTTAATATTGCATTTTCTGCAATTTCTTCTATATCTCCAGTCAACATTATTGAAAAACTTTTGTATTTTAACTTGCAAACAAGCGAATTATTGTTTAAAACATTTTCATTAATCTTATTTTTTGAGTCTGGCCATAAAACTTTTAGCTTTATATCTTTTTCTATATTTATCACATCTCCAGCTTCTACAGCAATAACTTTAATTTTCTTTTCTTGTGCTATTTTAATGAATTTTTTATAATTATTAGAACTCTCAAATTGTCTTGCAATTATTGCTTTTCTCACTTTCAACTCTTGCATAACAGTCAATACTCCACCAACATGATCTTCATCAAAATGTGATATAATTACATAATCCAATGTTTTTATTCTTCTATCTAATAAATATGGCACTAAAATCTTTTCTCCTATATCATAATCTGGATTTTTACTTCCACCGCCATCAATTAAAATATTTTTTCCATTCACAGTTTTTACAAGCATGCTATCTCCTTGTCCTACGTCTATAAAATAGATTTTTAGTTTTCCATCAATATTTATAAAAGTGCAAACCTGCATAACAATAAATATTATTAATGTAATCATAGTTAAAATTTTAGTAATCTTCTTTTTGTTATATATTAATGTGGCAATTATTGCATAAGTTAAAAACACTACTATAAACCACGGAGTTTTTACAGTATAATTTCCAAATGGAATTTTAGAAATTAATTCTATTATCTTTATTAGAATTTTTAAAATAATTTGCAATGGAAATGCTATTAATTTTGACACAGGAAAACAAACTGTTGAAAGAATTACCGTGAACATGCCTAATATTATGCATATTCCAAGCAATGGACCAGCTAACAAATTTGATATTATTGAGTTTATTGGAATTGTGTTAAATTCATAGATTGTAATTGGAAGAATTAAAATGTTTGCACTCAAAGTGAGCATCGCACTCTCATACAAATACTTTTTTACTTTATTATTAAATTGTTTTTGGGTGAATTTAGAATAAAAAATTATTATGCTTAAAGTTGCAAGATATGACAGCTGTAATCCAACATCAAAAATTGCAAATGGATTATTTAATACTGTTAATAACAAAGCAATTGAAATTGTTGTATATGTATCTTGTTTTCTGTAAATTAAAGTTGCAAATATTGCTATAATAGTTGATATTCCAGCTCTTACAACCGATGGGCTCATATTAACAATAACCATAAAAATTAAAATAAATATTATAGATAAAATTTTTCTTCTTCGTATTCCAAATGCCTTTTTGCTTAAAACAGTATTTATTCCTAACACTAGATAAGATAAATGAGCTCCAGATACTGCTAGCATGTGCGATAAATTACATTCTCTAAAATCATCTTTTATATCACTTTCTATATCAGACGTGTCTCCTAATAAAATTCCCTGTTCAAGTTCAGCTTCTTGCTCTGGTAATAATTTCTTCAAATTTTGTTTAAAAATTAGCGATAATTTATTTATTATTGTAAATATTGGATTGATTTTTTTTGTTTTTACCAGCTTTACTTCTCCATCTACCATTAAAGAGCCACATATCTTTTTAGTCTTTAAATATTTCATATAATCATAGCCTTTATAATTTCTTTTCTCTGTTGGCTTCTTATACGTTCCCGTAACAGATATTTTATTGCCGTATTCTAATTTTGAAACATTTTCTCTTTTATCTATATAGACTGTTAATTTTAATTTATTTTCTAATTTAATATTAACAGAATACTTATAATCAGTCTCCTTTATTTGACTGCACACAGTTCCAGTTATTGCAATGTTTTCATCAGCTAATTTATACATTTTATTGTATTTATTATTTAAATTATTGGTCTGCTGGCAAGACAATAAGCATGGTACAATACATATTGCAATAATTACAATTTTTTTCTTTTTTATTATTTTCCAAAATACAATTCCAGTAATTCCTGTAAGTAAAATAAAGAGTATACTTTGCTTAAAGTATACCCCTATAATTATTCCTAATATGTATGATATAGTAACAATTAAAAGTGGTCTTTTCACTAACATTCTCCTTTTAAATTGCCCTATATTATTTATAAAACTCTATATTATTACGTCGTGCTCTTATTAGATTAACCTTCTAGCTGTAGCATATCTCGTGTTATAGCTTCCTGTTAATAAGTTCGATATTTTTACACAATATCCACTTCCAGAAGACGCATGTATAAATTCCCCATTTCCAATATATATTCCACAATGTCCTATGCCATCCATTGTTTCATAATCTAAGAAAAATACCAAGTCCCCAGCTTGTAAATCTTCTTTTGCAACATATGTTCCAACTTTAGATTGCGCTATTGCAGAATGGCTTAATGTATATCCAAATTTCTTGTATACATACATTGTAAATCCAGAACAGTCAAAAGATTTATCCCCCGAACCTCCATAAACATATGGACATCCTAAATATTGTTTTGCATATTCTGCAATCTCTTGTCCCTTTGAAGTTTCTTTTGTTGTAGTTTCAGTAGTTACACTTGAAACAGTTGTAGCGCTTTCTCTATTAGCGCTACTTCTATTTGTTTCTTCTGTTTTTTTATCTGACAATAGTTCTTTATAAATATATCCACTGTAATCTTTATATGTAACTTTGTACCAATCTTCTGATTCTCCAACAACTGTAACATCAGTGTTTCTAATTAAAGTCGTTACTATTTTGGCACTTGTTGAAGCTTCTTTTCTAACATATACTGACGAAGCATTAATGTATTTGGTTGTTTTAGTATAATTTGTATCTGATGAAGTTGTATCATCATTATTATCCGTATTAGTTTTGGTATCAGTTTGTTCCTCACCCTTGTCATCATTATTGCTAGTATCTGTGGTGTTATTATCTGTACTTAAGCCAGTATTTTTATCTTCTGAACTCGTAACTTGTCCCACACTTGAATCTTTTACTATCCAGCCAGCAATTTCACTTGTTTCTATAAATATCCAGTTATTTGCTGTTGTAATAACAGTAACTTCATCACCAGCTTTTGCCGTTCCAAGATTATTCGCATTTATTAATGGTAATATTTTTATCGTAACATCTTTTTCAAGTTTTAAAGTAGAATTTGGTGTTACAGTGTTTGATGTGGTTTGACTTGAAGTCGTTTCATTGTTTTTATTTTCTGTTGAATTTGCACCAGAATTATTTTTGTTATTATCGGTTGGTGTCGTATTGTTTGTTTCTGTTGATGTTTTATCAACTTTTACATAGTCTTTACTAACATAGCCTTCATTTTCTCCAACCTTAACTTTATACCAATTTCCTTCTTCTGATATAATTTCCAACTCATCGTCCATGTTAAGTAACTTTACCACTGACGAATCAGTTGAAGCCTTGCTTCTTAAATTCAAAGTTTCTGTTGTTACTTTTCCTGTAGCTGCTTGTACCTTAGTTGTGAATACTATCATTGATATTGCTATTATTATGCTTGATATTGTTGTTTTTTTCATATTTATTAGCTTTCCTTTCGTAAGTTATAAATCTGATTAGTTCATCCTCTGTTTCTTTAGTATTTACGCTTAAAGTATATACTTAAATCGGTCAAAAGTCAATTTAATTTGGCAATTTTTCATATATATGTTGGTGAATGTTCTTTAATGATAATCCGTTTGTAATAAAATAAAAAACACCCACAGTAAAAAAGATAATAATTTTCTTTTTTTCTGTAGGTATCTATTTAATAAGCTATATATTATTCATAGATTATTCAATTATATCAGAAACAACTCCTGATCCAACTGTTCTTCCACCTTCACGAATAGCGAAGTTTAATCCGTTTTCGATAGCGATTGGAGTAATAAGTTCGATTGTCATGTTTACGTGATCTCCTGGCATAACCATTTCTGTTCCAGCTTCTAGTTCGATAACACCTGTAACGTCTGTTGTTCTAAAGTAGAATTGTGGTCTGTATCCATTGAAGAATGCAGTATGACGTCCACCTTCGTCTTTAGTTAAAACGTATACTTGTGCTTTGAATTTTGTATGTGGATGTATAGATCCTGGTTTTGCAAGAACTTGTCCTCTTTCAACATCTGTTCTTTGAACACCTCTTAATAATGCTCCGATGTTGTCTCCAGCTTCAGCTTGGTCAAGTGTTTTCTTGAACATTTCAACACCTGTAACGATAGTTTTTGTAGAAGGTTTAATTCCAACGATTTCAACTTCGTCTTGAACTTTAACTTGTCCTCTTTCAACTCTACCAGTAACAACTGTTCCACGACCTGTTATTGTCATAACATCTTCGATAGGCATTAAGAATGGCTTATCTATTGGTCTTGCTGGTGTTGGGATATAAGTATCAACTGCGTCCATTAATTCTTTAATGCATTGATATTCTGGTGCATTTGGATCTGTTGATGTACTTTCTAGTACTTTTAATGAAGATCCTTTTATAACTGGAATTTCGTCTCCTGGGAAACCATATTCTGATAATAAGTCTCTAACTTCCATTTCAACTAATTCTAATAATTCTGGATCATCAACCATATCACATTTGTTTAGGTAAACAACGATGTATTTAACACCAACTTGTCTAGCTAGTAATATATGCTCTCTTGTTTGAGGCATTGGTCCATCAGCTGCAGAAACAACTAATATAGCACCATCCATTTGAGCAGCACCTGTAATCATGTTTTTAACATAGTCA
>OJMH01003476.1_pt1 | contig 11639 bp, 12 predicted proteins | sample 1597111 | NCBI WGS metagenome assembly OJMH01 (sample SAMEA2452115, study PRJEB22498) | human gut metagenome | reverse complement strand
CGCTCAAGATTTCTGCTTGCAGATAGTTGTTAGGAGCAGCATTGCCGTAATCAACTGTTACATCAATCGTTGGATTTTTGAAACCGTATACACAAAGATTTGTTATATTAATGTTCCAACTGTCCGATGATATATTAGCTGTTCCTGACTGTTTTGTCAGAGTTCCGCCTACGCCTTTAGTCCAAGAACCTGTAAATTCAACAGGTGAGCTTGTCATATTTTCAGCATTCACAAGCTCTAAAGATTGAATTTTTACCTGTGTATCTCCGATTCTTCCTGTTTCAAAGTTAATACCCTGAACGGTTGAGCCGACAGCAAGTTTACTTTCAATAGTTGAGATAGGAATTGTCGCTGTATAAACAGCATCTTCATCAGGCTGAGTAACAGTCTGAGTTCCGTCTACACCGTCAACACCTATCTTTGTTGCGTTCCAGCCGCCCCAATTCGTATCAAATACAAGAAATTCAAACGTATCATTGTAGTTTATCTGAGTTTCCTGATTAGTATCTCTGTCAAGATACTTACCGTCAGGATCCAAATTCACATACTCATAAGTCAATTTAAAAGCACTTTTTCCATAATAAGCAGACTTATAGAAAGTATTGATATAGGTGTATCCACTGTCGTACTGAGTATCCCTGATAAGAATGTTTTCATCGGTTATACCGCTTGCATTGACGCTTGTAAATGCAGTCAAAGCCATTGCACCTGCTGAAAATAAGCTCAGCAATTTTTTCTTAATTGACATAATTAACTCCTTAATGTCGTTGTTTGCATTCGTTCATTTATAATAAATTTCCGGAAAATATTATAACTTAAAAAATTATCGACCTTAGCACCTTTTACTATATTCAATTGTCAAGCTGCGTCAAATACATCGAACAAAAAATTTTACATTTTACCGCTTGAAATAATTTTGTAATTTAACTATCATTAGTTATACTGGTGTTTGAATGCTTTATTTCATAAAATATACTGTTTTATGAAATATTGCCGCTTTATTTTTTGGTCGAAATTTGTTGTATTCACATATATTATAGCATAATCATTTAACTATGTAAATATACAAATTGCCAAAATTAAACCGGCGGTTATTGGCACTTATTAACAAAACGTTTTTACTTCGGGAGGAAAATCTATGTTTAAAATTATAGGCAAATTGTCCGCAAATAAGAAGCTGACCTTAAAGGAAATAGGTGATTTGTGGCTTCAGTCTAAAAAACTCAGCGTAAAAGAATCATCCTATTGCAATTACAAAAGAAACCTTGAAGATCATATCTACCCTGCTATCGGAAATTTAAAATATTCAACGCTTTCAAAACAGCAGTTAAACGAATTTATTGAATATCTTTTAATTACAGGCAGAAAGGACGGTAAGGGAGGATTATCAAAAGGAACAGTTAAAGATATTATTACATTGTTGAAATCTGTTTCTAAGTTTGCATACAGCGAATTTAATCTGAACAACATATGTGAAGGCTTAAAGCTTCCAAAATTAAAAAAAACGAAATTCAAGTGTTATCTAACAGCGAAAGAAAAAAACTTGAAACCTATCTTCTCAGCAATGTCAATCTATCAAACATCTGCACTTTATTAAGCTTATACACAGGTTTAAGAATAGGCGAAGTATGCGGATTGAAATGGGAAGATATTGATTTTAAAAAAGGCTGTATATCTGTTAATAAGACTGTTGAGAGAATATCTCTCGGCAATGGTAAAACAAAGGTGGTCGTTGGTGATCCTAAAACTGAATCGTCAATCAGAAAAGTGTATGTTCCGACTTTTATTATTGAATTATTAAAGGATCATAAGAAATCTTCTGAGTTATTTGTGTTATCCGGAAAGTTAAGGCCAACAGAGCCCCGAACATTGCAGTACAGATTTGAAAAAGTTCTTAAAAAGGCAGGCATCAGGAAAATGACATTTCATTCTCTAAGACATACATATGCGACTCTTTGCATTGAAAAAGGAATGGATATTAAAACGTTAAGTGAACTCTTAGGTCATTCAGATGTAAAAACAACGCTTAACACCTATGTTCATTCTTCAGATAAATTAAAACGAAAATATGTTAAGCGGTTGGTAGATTAGTCCCATAAATGCGCCGTTTGCGGCTGTTTTGGCTTTTCATAAAACAGTATATTTTATGAAAAAATGAGCGTATATCTTAAAGGGTATACGCTCGTTTAATTTAATATAATTTTACTATATTATCAACTGTTCATCAATACTGTTTTTGGAAATGTATATATAACAGAAATGGTGCATATATTGTACACCGTTTCTAATTTTGTGCTAGTCTTATTCTTTTATCAAAAAGAGGAATAATCGATCAAACGACAGATAAGGCATTAAATAAAGCATATGGAGATTATGCAATAAATTATACAGAGGCTCAGCAAGATAAAAAATATATTATATTCAATGTCTTTAGTAGAACAATATATTAACAACACACATTCCTTTTCACCAACGTTACCCTACCTTTAGGTTCTTGTGCCGTAAGGTGTGCAGGTTCAAGTCCTGTCACCCGCACCAAAGGCAAAGTTACAGAATGTAATTTTGCCTTAAATTTTATAAAGTTTATTTTAAGGAGATAATTGTTTGAATAAAAATAACAGACCTGAGATAGCAGCGTAAACGGGAGGTTTGCGAATATATCTCACACAAACCTCCCGTGTTGCATTAACAACTTTCAGGAGGAAAAACAATGAATAAAAATAATTATATTATCCGTTTGGAAACTCCAGACGACTACAGAACTGTAGAAAATATTAATCGTTACCATGAAAGTTCCGTTATAGAATCGCTTAACGATGAGGAAAAATTTAAACTCTTTGACGCAGAGTTTCCGCCTAAAATCAAGGCATGGCAGCCAAGTCAGGAAGAATTTTTCATACACTCTCACTCAGTTTTCAAAAATAACAAATAAAGTAAAGCCGACAGTTTTTGCTGTCGGTTTTTTTAATTTAATCACGGCTGACGGCAGTATAAACATAACAGTTTATAAATTTTTTTTAAAGCCTTGACATACCGGATTAAATATGTTATGATATGAATGAACAATTCATTTATAAAAAGAGGTGAGATAATGCAGAATGAAAGAATCAAAGAAATTCATAATGCGGCAGTAAAATTATTCTTGCAGCAAGGGTATTCAAAAACTCAAATCAGCCATATTGCAAAAGCTGTAGGAGTATCTGTTGGAACTATATACCATGACTTTGCCGGAAAGCAGGAAATCATGCACTTTATATTAAAGTGTACTATTGAGCCAAGCTTCCTTGAAAGGGACTTTAACGGACCGATCACGGATAAGCTTTTTATTAAATTAAACGATGAAATCAAAAACGAATTCATAAAAGCTGCCGAAGTGTTTTCATACAATTTAAAAAATGTGGACGCCGATTATACGTTTGAAAATTTTATATCCGACGCTTTTGACCTTTTAGAACGTTATGCAGTCGGTTGTCTTTTCATTGAAAAAAATAAGATGGACTGTACTGAGCTTGCGGAACACTATCTTTTGTATAGAAAAAAATTCATTTCCGCAATGACTGAATATGTTGTCAAGTTTATGGAAAAAGGAATTATTCGTCAGTTAAAACATCCGGAACTGACAACTATTTTAATTATCGAAACGCTTAGCTGGTGGACAATGGATATGCGCTATACTTCTTTTGAAACATTGAATATCCCAACTGAATTAGCAAAAGAAGTTTGCTTGGATAATATTATTTCTGCTTATAAAATATAAAATTTGCAGGCAATAAGTCCTGCTTATTTTAAAAGATATTTATGAATGAATGATTCATTTTATTAAAATTGGAGGAATTATTATGAAGGAAAAATTATTTTGTATCGGTATGTTATCAATAGTTTCATTATTTACAGGCTGCTCAAGTAATTCAAGCTGTAAAATGGTTAATCAAATGATCTTTGATTTAAATAGTGTAACTGAAATTACAATAGCGTATGACGAAGAAAACATCTCATTTTATGAGGGCAGCAATAACGAATTGCGGATAGAAGAATATATGACCGCTGACAAGAAAAGCTATTACGCAGAAGTAAGCGAGAAAAAAAACAGCATTCATATCAGCGAGGGCAGCAAACCCTTTTTTAGCGGTGATTTTGAACGGTATGTCAAGGTTTATCTGCCGTCAGAATACAATGCAAGTCTGAATGTATCTACTACAAACGGAGAAATCAACTTTTCAGATATTTTTATTCAGTTAGAATCTTTGTATGCTGAGAGTACCTCCGGTAAGGTTATTATTAACGAAGCAAATACCTCTGACATTCGTCTTATAACAACAAACGGAAAAATTGACTGTGGAAATGTAGCGTCAGATAAAATAACGGTACGCTCTACAAACGGAAATGTGCACATTCAAGCTTTAGAAGGCAAGGTAAGTTATACGTCTACCGGCGGTTCGCTGACTGTTGAATCAGCACGGGGAGGCGGAAGCTATAAGACTGAAAATTCCGGCAAATTGAAGGTATGCTATGAAGAGTTATCCGACGACTTATATATGTTCAATAAAAACGACAGCATTAATCTGACGCTGCCTGAAAACCTATCCTTTGAATTTAAAGCAACAACTAAAAACGGTTCAGTCAGTGTACCTTTTAACGACGAAGTTTCAAAAAAAGATCGTACAACTAAGGGGACAATTGGTTCTGATCCGACTGTCAAAATAGAACTTGAATCACGAAACGGAAATATAAAGGTAGAGCAATAAAACGGTAAACAGACAGTTCTGAGAATTTTTATTTATTATTTCACCAAATTTTTTCAAATAAATTGTGCATAATAACAAATTTCTTAAAATAATTTTTCTTAATTGTATATTTTTATGCAAAAATATGTCCTTTTCTCACTATTTATAGAGGGACTTGTTCTCTACTATACATAAAAGGAGAAATTTGAATGACATTGGAAAATTTTAATTATCGTACTGATCCATTGTTTTTAAGAAATCAATTTGATTCTGCAAATTCATTTGGTATTCCGGATATTCCGAAACCAGAATTCACAGAAGATGAGCTGAAAAACCTACTTTTGCTTGGCTTCAATCAACTTAAAAAAGACAATGGCAAGCATACGGAGCGAATAATCCATTTCTTTTTGTATGACTACAATTTTGAAAAAATATGGAGTAATCCGGAATTGTATTTGAAATCTTTATCTCAATACAAAGGAATCCTCACGCCGGACTTCAGCATGTATCTTGAAATGCCTTATACACTTCAGCTTTACAACACATTCAGGAACAGATGGTGCGGAGCTTTTTTTGCCTCAAAAGGAGTTCATGTAATTCCTACAGTAAGCTGGGCTGATGAGAAATCCTTTGAGTTTTGTTTTAAGGGAATTGAAAAAGGCTCAATTGTAGCGGTTTCCACATATATGTTTCATGAAAGCGATCATCATAAGGATCAGAAAGAGTTATTTATGAATGGATACAACAGAATGCTTTCTGAAATCGAACCTGAAAAAATCATTTGTTACAGCGAACCTTTTTATGAAATGAAAGGGGATATTATTTATGTCGACTATGAATTAAGTTCATGGAAATATCTTAGCAGCAATATATCACCATATTTGACAAAACCAGACATTAATGATATAATAATAAAAAGTTATGGATATGTCTGCAAAGGCGGCGGAAGCGCATTCGGAGGAGAATGGAAGCCTAAGGACAAAAATTCTGAAAGGTTTTTAGGTGAACCTAATACTATAAGGGAAAACACTGTAAAAACAACCAAAGGCAGTTATGATGTCCTCGATTATTATAATAAAGATGGAAAAGCTATTGCTGAAAGGCATTTGACAGATCACAACAGATCCGACAAACACACGAACCCTCATGACCACTTGGTAGATTGGGATAAAAATTTTCCCGATATGAGTTCGCCAATAAATCATACCGATAGTATTATACCAACTTTTGAAGATTTTGTCAGTGAGCTTTTTGGAAAAATATCAGACTATATTACAGGAGATGAAAAATCAATGAAAAATTATGAATATAATCCCGATGACCATAAATTTGAAACACTGGGAGAGTTTAAATTTTATTTAAATACGGGTTGGAATCTCGGTTTTGAATATAATGGTGTAGAATATGGCATCGAAGGTCATAACAATAGTTTTGATATCTGGATCTACAACACTAAAGATATAGCTGAGGGTATTACACTTGAACAAACCCTTGATTTTGAATTTGACGGTGTAAAGCTGCGTGATTTCATTACTACGGACGATGTTGAAATTATTGAAAGAATAATGTAAATATAAAACGAATCTTTCTTTTGAAGGATTCGTTTTTTTACTATTCAGCTGTTTTTTCTACCGATTTGTTCTTACAATAATATCACATAATTCTTACAATAATGTCACATAAAAAGTTAAAATGTAATGTAAATAGATGTCGGATATTCAGCGTTTCTGTTATAATGTATCTTGCAAAACGATAAATGAATTAAATTATTAATCAATTACAAAAGGAGTATGAACCCGCATGATACTGAGCGTTAAATTTATAAAAAAAATAACTTCCCGTTTATTAGTCGTTATTATGATTATCCTAGGTTTTTTTTGTGTTAAAGGTTACAATTTATACTCAGATACGATAAAACAAACCCCTATCGAAGATATAGCGGATAATATCCAGAGTCAGGATAACTTTACTTATTACGATGAATTGCCTCAGATATACATTGACGCTGTTATTTCTGCCGAGGACAAACGTTTTGAAAAACATTTTGGCATTGATCTATTTGCAATAAGCAGAGCGGCATGGACAGATATAAAGACATTTTCCTTTGCTGAAGGAGGAAGTACTATTACACAGCAAATTGCTAAAAATCTGTTGTTTACGCAAGAAAAAAAATTAGAACGTAAATTTGCTGAAATTTTTGCTGCTTTCGCATTGGAAAAAGAGTACAGCAAAAAAGAATTATTTGAAATCTATGTTAATACGATTTATTTCGGAGACGGATATTATGGAATTTATGACGCCTCTCAGGGGTACTTTGGAAAAAAACCGTCTGAGCTTACCGATTATGAAGCTGTCATGCTTGCAGGTCTTCCAAATGCTCCTTCCGATTATTCACCAAACGATAATATAGAGCTTGCCGAAAAACGAATGTCAGCCGTACTTGACCGTATGATAAAATGCAAAAAAATCACTAAAGAAAAAGCAGAAAATATTATGAACGAAAATAACTAATCAAAAATAATTATGTAAATTATCTTGACAAGTTAAGAATATAGTGATATAATTTAAAAAATTAAAAAAGAGGAGAAATATAATGAACAAATTAAAAAAAATATCAATTCTTTTTGCGGCTGTTTTATCATTGACCATGCTGGCATCATGCGGCAGTGATTCAAAAGATACGAACAAGTCAGATAAATCATACTCGTCAACTGCTGAAGATAAAGCTGTTTTTGGTTTTAAGTTTACTGTAAACGGCGATGAATATGCTGTACCTGCTCCGTTTAAAGACTTTGCAGATAAGGGTTGGGAATATGACGGCGAATCTGATGAAAAAGTTCCGGCGCATAAATACCTGATAGGCGCATACATAGAAAAAGACGACATGGATCCTTCAGTTTATATTATGAACGACAGTGACGACGAAATAAACGTAACCGAAGGAGATATATCCTGCATAGGTTTCGACCAGTTTGATATGAAAAACAACGAAATTAAATACGGTGATAACATTACAATGGGTAAAACTACCCTTGAAGAAGTAAAATCCGCTTTCGGAGAACCTGATTATGAAAATACTCTTGAAGATCTTGGTATTACAACAATAAGGTATGAAAAAGATATTTACATAGAAGTTGAGTTTAAATTTGATGAATCAGGCATTCTTAACGGTTTTACCCTTACAAATCAGCCTACAGATTTCTAATTAGTAAATACCTCAGGAATAAATTCCTGAGGTATTTTTTATAAACTATTCCGCCGACTTTACATGTTCTGCAAAAATACTTTGAATTTCCGAATATTCTCCCAGACCTTTCATTATACACTCAACCTCAAAACCTTCATTAATAAAATTATTTTTCCAGGAATCCTGACCAAGACCTGCCATATCGTTTGACGCATGATCTCCTGAAACTATCATAAACGGCATGAGCATAACCTTTTTATATCCTCCTGCTCTTACTTTTAAAATAACTTCGTCCAGTTCGGGTTCTGCTTCAACAGTACCCACAAAAACATTTTCAATTCCGCAGCTTCTGAATTTTTCCTCAAGTTCGGTATAAACTGTATTTACGCTATGCTCAGTTCCATGTCCCATAAAAACGGCTGACGTATGTAAATCTGCAAATTTTTTTACTTTATCGGAAAAAATATCAACAACCTTCTCAAGATCCTTATCTGATGTAAGAAGAGGACTGCCTATTTTCATAGATTTAAATTTATCCTCATAGTCTTTTAAAATTTCAATCATTTTGTCATTTTCAATACCGTTAATAATATGAGTAGGCTGAACAATAACTTCTCTGATACCGTCGGACAACAGTCTTTCCATAGCTTGTTCAACACTATCGACCTCAATACCGTCATGCTCTCTTAATTTATTTATTATAATACGGCTTGTAAATGCACGGCGTATTTCATATTCCGGAAATTCCTCCGCTATTTTTCTCTCAATACCGCCGATTGCATTTTTTCTTGCCCTATCAAAGCTTGTCCCGAAACTGACAACAAGAATAACTCGACTTTTTTCTGTACTTTTCATTCTGATTTTTCCTTTTTATTTTTTATTATTCTAACATGAATTTTTTACAAAGTCAACCAGCCTTTTGAAAAAGGCTGGGCGAAAACTTTTATATCGTCTTTAGTTTGATGATTTAATCCATATAAGGCTCGACAGGTAAGCAAACAGAGGATTAAAGAAAAAAATTTTGAAAAAAAGTAGGCAAAAAACTTTCATATCGTCCTTAGTTTATTGATTCAATTTACATCAGGCTCGACAGTAAGCAAACAGAGGATCAAATAAAAATAAAAAACCGCAGAATTTCTGCGGTTTTTCATAATTAAGAGGAGAATTATATTTCATATAGAACCGCAAAGCGGCTGTGATGAATACTTGCTTTTAGCTGAAATACTGTTTCGGCTGGTAACAGCGTCAGTAACCTCAATGCAAACACTGCTGATAAACTGCCAGTCCGTTTGAAAATTATGCTTCATACCAAGATACTTTTCATGTGCAGATTCTATCATGCTGACGCATGAAGCTTTGCATTTTACGTCATTAATACTTTTATTATAGTCAATACCGTTTATTGCTTCAATGTATTTATGAAAAAGACTTTCATATTCTACATGCTGTTTAAGAGTACCGATAAAATCAGGAGAATGAGGAAATGTAAAGTAATCGGCTATGAAATGAACTATTCTTCCAAGCTCATAGTAATCGGATACTGTTTTCAACTTGTTTTGCAGCTTGGAAACAGTTTTTTTAACATAAGAAATCGTACCCTTATAAGTGTGACCTTTTATATAAGTCAGAAAATTTATATCCGGCGAAATACACCCTGTTTCAAATGCAGCTGAACGGTATGAATTGCTGAAGCTTTTGTTACTGAAAGTAATTAATCTTGCCAATGCTAAATGATCCTTTGTTTCCATTTTTACTCTCCTTTTCTTCATCACGCCTTTAATGCTAATATTATATATCTGTTTTATGATAATTCTGCGAAAATCCGGTAAATAATCTATAAAATTTATTTTCGCCCAGCCTTTTCAAATTTTTTTCTTCAATCCTCTGTTTATTTACCTGTCGAGCCTTATTTAAAATATTTCATCAAACTAAAGACGATTTGAAAGTTTTTTGCTTACTTTTTTTCAAATTTTTTCTTTAATTCTCTGTTTGCTTACCTGTCGAGCCTTATTAAAAAATATATCATCAGACTAAAGACGATACAAAAGTTTTCGCCCAGCCTTTTTCAAAAGGCTGGTTACTTATCTTTTTGTTTAAAAATAATAGAAGCAAGCAGACCAAAAATCAGAGCTGCAGTAATACCGCCTGCCGCACTGGTCATTCCGCCGGTAAACACGCCGAGAAATCCCTTTTCATCTATAGCTTTCCTTATTCCCTCAGCCAGAAGGTGACCGAATCCGGTAAGAGGCACAGAAGCCCCGCCGCCTGCAAATTCCACAAGAGGCTTGTACCAGCCAAATGCAGAAATAATAACGCCGATAACAACGTATGACACTAATATTCTTGCTGGAGTAAGCTTAGTATAATCTATTAAAATCTGTCCTACTGCACAAAAAAGTCCGCCTATTAAAAACGCCCATAAATACTCCATAATAACCTCCTTAAATTGAATGACTAATATGAACCAGATGTGATATCGACGGTATTGATTCACCTTGCTGTGAAGCGGTAGGCGACATCAGCGCTCCGGTCGCTGCAAAAATCATTTCTTTTATTTCACCTGTCTGAACCTTAGGAAGAAAATAACCGCATAAAACGCTTGCCGAGCATCCGCATCCGGAACCGCCCGCATGAGTATCCTGTTCTTTAGGATCAAAAATCAGCGCTCCGCAGTCTTTATGCTTATTTGATATATCTATATTATCTTTTAATAAAAGTTCATTTAAAAGCTTGCTGCCGACTAGTCCCAGATCGCCTGTTACTATATAATCAAAATCATCCGGTTTAAATCCCGTATCGTCAAAATATTTTTTTATTGTAGACGCAGCCGCAGGCGCCATTGCCGCTCCCATATTGTTTGCATCGGTAATTCCCAGATCAACAATACTTCCTATTGAAACCGCTCTGACGTAAGGGGCGTTTCCCTCTGGGGACAATACAACGGCTCCGGACGCTGTACAGGTCCACTGCGCGGAGGGAGTTCTCTGTCCTCCGTAGGAAAGAGGAAATCTGAACTGACGTTCTGCTGTTGAAAAATGGGAAGAGGTTGCCGCTGCAATTTTTCCGCCAAGTCCGCTGTCTGTAAGCAGCGACGAAAGCAAAAGTCCCTCTGCCATTGTTGAGCATGCACCGTAAAGTCCCAGAAAGGGAATATTAAGATCACGAAGTCCGTAGGTAGTACCGATACACTGATTTATAAGATCTCCTGAAAAAATGTAGTCAATATCCGAAGGCTTAAGACTTGCCTTTTTCATTGCAAGCTCTACAGTCTGCTTTTGCAGCTCGCTTTCTGCTTTCTCCCACGTTTCCTGTCCAAAGTGACTGTCCGCTTCAATTCTGTCAAAACAGCTTCCTAACGGACCCTGTCCCTCCTTTTCTCCGACTATAGATGCAAATGACATTATTGACGGTGAATTTTCTGTAGTAAATGTATTTCTGCTTATTTTTTTTGCCATATTTATTCTCCGTTCTTTTTTATTTTTATTATTTTCTCCATTTAAATTTTAAATATTCCTTACTTTTTTGAAAAAAAGTAAGCAAAAAACTTTTATATCGTCTTTAGTATGATGATATATTTTTAACAAGGCTCGACAGGTAAGCAAACAGAGAATTATAGAAAAAATTTTGAAAAAAAGTAAGCAAAAAACTTTTATATCGTCTTTAGTCTGATGATATATTTTTAACAAGGCTCGACAGGTAAGCAAACAGAGAATTGAAGAAAAAATTTT
>OJMH01003474.1_pt1 | contig 11648 bp, 9 predicted proteins | sample 1597111 | NCBI WGS metagenome assembly OJMH01 (sample SAMEA2452115, study PRJEB22498) | human gut metagenome | reverse complement strand
TGTATTTGGACAGGGAGAATGGTGGAGACTGTTTACGGCCATGTTTTTACATTTTGGACTGGCACATCTTGCAAATAATATGATTGTATTATTCTGGACTGGAGACAGACTGGAACGTCTGATAGGAAAGTGGCGCTATCTTATCATTTATTTTGGCGCAGGATTGTGCGGTAATCTGCTTTCACTTCTGGTAACACAGGGCAAAGGAACCCTGACGGTGTCAGCAGGTGCCTCAGGTGCCATTTTTGGTGTATTTGGAGCTTTACTCTGGGTAATAATTGCCAACAGAGGAAGGGTAGAAGAACTGAATATCAGAGGAATTGTAATTATGATTGCATTGAGCCTATATTATGGATTTACCAGTACCGGAGTGGACAACTGGTGTCATGTAGGCGGACTGATTAGCGGATTTTTCCTGTCACTGCTTCTATATCGCAGAAAGGATTGATTTTATTCCGGAAAATTTATATACTGTTGATATATGATTGAATGAAGTAAGATGAAAAACTTAAGATACGGAGGCAGAAATGAAAGTAAATATATATTACGGTGGTAGAGGACTTCTGGATGATCCTACTTTATATGTAATCGGGAAAATGGAAGAAGTTTTAAAAGAGCTTCGTGTCAGTGTGGAACGATATAATATATACGAGCACAAGAATAGCATCTCTACGTTGCCGCAGACCTTAAAGGATGCAGATGGAATCATTCTGGCAACGACAGTAGAGTGGCTTGGAATCGGTGGTTATATGCAGCAGTTTTTGGATTCCTGCTGGCTTTACGGAGACAAGGAAAAGATTAAGACAACCTATATGCAGCCAATCGTTATGTCAACCACGTATGGAGAACGTGAAGGGGAACTGACATTGTCCAATGCATGGGAAATTTTAGGCGGTCTGCCGTGCAGTGGAATGTGTGGCTATGTAGATGATTTGGTAAGCTTTGAAATGAATCATGACTATTCCCTGATTATTGAGAAAAAAGCAGAAAATCTTTATCGTACAATTTCTCAGAAACAGAAGAGTCTGCCGACTTCTAATCAGGCGGTAACCAGAACCATCCTGCGGACACAGCAGATGGATTTAACACCACAGGAGAGTGAGCAGTTATCACAGTACGTGGCAGATGATTCTTACGTAAAGAAACAGAAAGAAGATATTGAAGAATTAGCATCCATGTTTAAGGATAAGTTAAGTGTACAGCAGAATGACACGCAGACAGAATATATTACAGAATTAGAAAGCCATTTTGTGCCACAGGGGGATTTCACGGCGAACTATCTCTTTATGATTGAAGAGAAAAAGAAACCATTGGTAGTCGAAGTAGCAGGAGAAGAGTTAAACTGCTATTATGGACAACAGGAAAATGTAGATGTATATGCGAAACTTACGGGAGAAGTCATGAATAATATTTTAGCTGGCAGAATGACATTCCAGAGAGCATTTATGACCGGTGAGATGACTGCAAAAGGAAACTTTAAGACATTGCGTACCTTAGATCAGATTTTTATTTTTGAATAGAAAGAAGGAGTAACCATGAAAGACGATAATTGTATTTTTTGTAAACTGGCAGCAGGCGATATTCCGACAAATACCGTATATGAGGATGATACATTCCGTGTCATTATGGATGCCAATCCTGCAACAAAGGGACATTCCTTAATTATTCCCAAAGACCACTTTGCAAATCTTTATGAAATGGATGAGGAAGTAGCAGCAAAAGCAATGAAGCTTGCTAAGAAAATGGCAGTTCATATGAAAGAAAAATTAAACTGTGATGGATTTAATTTACTTCAGAACAATGAAGAGACTGCAGGACAGACAGTATTTCATTTCCATATGCATCTGATTCCAAGATACAAGGGAGACAAGAATGATGATATTTTAAAATATACTCCATTAGAGCTTTCTGATGATGAAATGAAAGAAATTCTGGATATGATAAAGGTAAAATAAAAATAAAGGTGTAAAGTCTTATATAGAATCAGGACTTTACACCTTTTGCACTTATGCTTTCTTCTTCTTTTTCTCACTGGCTTCTTCAATGAGCTTAAGAATGGTATGAATAGAATCTAACTGCTGGCTGGACTTCATATTAGAAATATAAGTCTCTTTTTCTGTCATGACTTTCTTAATGGCAGCATCTAAGGTTTCTTTGGTCAGATTCTCTTCTTCAATTACATAGCTATACCCTTGTTTTTCAAAAGAGCGGGCATTTAAAATCTGGTCACCACGGCTTGCAGCAGCAGACAGTGGAATCAGAATATTTGGCTTGTGAAGAGCAAGCAATTCACAGATTGCATTTGCACCGGCACGGGAAATGACAAGAGAGCTTAAAGCAAACATATCCCGAAGTTCTTTCCCGGCATATTCAAACTGGACATAGCCGGAACGGTTGTTATATAATTTATCGATATTTCCTTTCCCACAGAGATGGATAATCTGATAGTTGGCAAGTAGGTCATCTAAGAGACCACGTACCGCATCATTAATAAATTTGGAACCGCTGCTTCCACCGACTACTAAGATAACCGGTTTATCCATGGTAAAACCACAAAGTCTGGCAGCCTGTTCTTTGTCGCCGCTTAAAAGTTCCTGGCGGATTGGAGAACCGGTAAGAACTGCCTTATCCTTCGGAAGATAGTCTACAGTTTCCGGGAAATTACAGCAGACCTTGCAGGCTGCCGGAATTGCAATTTTATTAGCAAGACCAGGTGTCATATCGGATTCATGAATAATAGCAGGAATACGGAGGCGTTTCGCTGCGAGAACGACAGGAACGGAAACGAATCCACCTTTCGAAAAGACAACGTCCGGTTTGATTTTTCTTAAAAGAGATACAGACTGTGCGTAGCCTTTGATCACACGGAATGGATCTGTGAGATTACGGAGATCCTTATAACGACGGAGTTTTCCTGAGGAAATTCCATAATAAGGAATGTTCTGTTCTTCAATTAACTGTTTTTCCATGCCGGCATAGGAACCGATATAAGAGATTTCATAACCAGCCTCTTTTAAAGCAGGAAAAAGAGCAATGTTTGGAGTTACATGACCGGCGGTACCACCGCCTGTTAAAACGATTTTTTTCATGAAAAGAATCCTTTCTTTAATATCAGATTACTTATAATGTAAAATGATTTGCTGAATAATATATTATACTCTTGGTAAAAAAAGTCAACTCAATTTAAAACCTTATACAATCGTAAAAATACCAAAAAATAAAGCGGGGGGGGTATGTGAAAATGAAAGCATTATATTATCGGTACTTATTTGAAAATGTGGAAAATGGAATGATTCAGGCAGGCAGTATCTATAACGAGGAGAATGACTGCAGTGTGAATTATGTATACTTATCCGGAAATCCTACGAACAGTAACATAAACGACGGTGTAAGCAGCAAAGACAGCAGCAGAACAAATGATATAACAGGCATCGGTATCTTGGACAAAAGAACCATCAGAAGACTGGCCGGTGCACCGATAGATCTTGTGGTAGTAGGAGAATATACGAGGGACTGTCTTGGCATATTGTATGCACTATTGCAAAATACGACGATTCAGACGGTGATTATGCCTTATGTAGCCACCGATTCACCGGATGCTGGTGGAGCAGTGGATATCGGAGGAACAGGATATGGAAGAGAAGGCATTACCGGAACAATGGATATTGGAGCCGGAAATGTCACCGGAAAAACGATTAGAATTTTCCTGCCTCATTCGGCATCCTTACCATGCATTAAAGAATATGGGGGTGGAAAATGTCTATTTATTATATGGAAATTGTCCGCCCTGTTCCCTGGACGCAGTGCAGAATGCCAGAAAAGGAAATTATTTCGAACTGGCAGATGCAGAGGATTTAGAAACGATAAAGATTATGGAACGGGAATACATTCCGGTGGTCAAGGCCGGATGCATCATTGAAAATAAGTGGGTATTTTATTTTTCTGCATATGGAATGGATGTAATGGAACTATATCAGTTTACCAGAAGATATTATACGAAAGAAGGCTATGACAGGGCGCTTCGTCATCCGGAAAATACACAGTATCAGGCGGGCATGCAACGGTTATTAGAGGCATATAAGAAGACTTACGGTTTGGAAGCATATGCAGCAGTTATTATGTATGCAGGTCCGGGTCAGGTAAAAGAAAGCGGAAGTAAAATCAATGGTGCCATGTATGAACAGTCTTTTGGCAGGGAAAATCATTGTTCTCCGTATCTGGATGCCGGCAGAACGGTATGCATGTTAAAATGTATCCAGCGAAATGATTATGGAATGCTCCGGAACCAGTTTACCAGGGAGAGCAGAACCCTTCGAATGGGCGTACTGTTTTTGGGAAATATTGATATGCACAAAAATATGGAAGAGATTTTAAAACGTTATCGGGGCTATGGAAAGACGGTACGGATTGTATCGATTCCCGGCAATGAAGATGTGTCAAAATGGAATCCGGAATTTCCGTGGAAATTTGAAGGAGAAGGTATCCGTTATTGGATTGGAAATATCAATGAGCGAATGGATACGAAGATACTAAAAGATATTCTGCTGGCGGGGTCCTATAACCGGATTATCAGCGTAAATGAAGAATATGGCTGCTGCCTTTCCGGCTATATGTTGGATGGGGAAGAATATCAGCAACTTTTGTAGAAGACCGCAGAAACAAAGGGAAAAATGGAAAAAGATGCGGCGAAAACACGGCGTTGTCCTCTTTTCAAATGGAATGTTCCTTTTTATAATAGAAAGAAAAAGGAAAAGAGGTTATAAGAATGGGAGCTTTCGTGAATTTGGTGTATGAATATGCAAATTACATAATTCTGGCAGGAATGCTCTTACAAATGATAATAATTCTGCAGGTTCTGGTTAAAGTGAACCGGACAGACCGCAGATTACAAATGATACAGGGAAAAGTAGAAGATTATCTGAATGTCATATTAACAGAAGACAGTGGGAAAGAAGAACCATTGGTATCGAGACAGGAAGAACTGATGCGGGATTCTATTGAAAAGAAGAGAAAACAGCAGGAAGAAGCGGTATTTAATGCTGTTTTGAAGGAAATTTTTCCTTGATAAATGCATATAGGTTTGATAAAATAAACTCTAATGAAATTTTATTCATAATTAGGGAATTGTGTATAGAAAAAACAAAGGAGTGAATTTGAAATGAGTAAAGTAACATTTGATTACTCAAAGGCAGCTTCCTTCATCAGTGAAGAAGAAGTTGGCTATATGAGCAAACTTGTAGACAATGCAAAAAAAGAGTTATTGGATAAAAACGGAGCCGGAAATGATTTCTTGGGCTGGCTGGATCTTCCGGTAGATTATGATAAGGAAGAGTTCGCAAGAATTCAGAAAGCAGCAGCTAAGATTCAGTCTGATTCTGAAGTGTTAGTAGTAATCGGAATCGGTGGTTCTTACCTTGGTGCAAGAGCCGCAATCGAATTCTTAAGACATGGATTCTATAATAATGTATCTAAGGATGTTCGTAAGACTCCTGAGATTTATTATGCAGGAAACAGCATCAGCGGAAGCTACTTACAGGGACTGCTTGATGTAGTAGGAGACCGTGATTTCTCCGTAAATATTATTTCTAAATCAGGAACAACAACTGAGCCTGCAATCGCGTTCCGTATCTTCAAAGAGAAGTTAGAGAAGAAATATGGTAAAGAAGAAGCTGCAAAGAGAATTTATGCAACCACAGATAAAGCAAAGGGAGCATTAAAACATCTTGCAGATGAAGAAGGATATGAGACATTTGTAGTACCGGATGATGTCGGAGGCCGCTTCTCTGTACTTACCGCTGTAGGACTTCTTCCAATCGCAGTAAGTGGTGCAGATATCCAGAAATTAATGGATGGAGCTGCAGAAGGAAGAAAACTTGCTTTAGAGCAGGATTTCGCAGAGAACGATGCATTACAGTATGCAGCAGTTCGTAACATTTTATTAAGAAAAGGCAAAGCAGTAGAAATTCTTTGCAACTACGAGCCAAGTCTTCATTATGTATCTGAATGGTGGAAACAGTTATTCGGAGAGAGTGAAGGAAAAGACCAGAAGGGTATCTTCCCGGCATCTGTAGATTTAACAACAGACTTACATTCTATGGGACAGTTCATTCAGGATGGTTCCAGAATTATGTTTGAGACTGTTATGAACGTTGAGACTCCGAAGCACAATATCACAATTCAGGAAGAACCGGTTGACTTAGACGGATTAAATTATCTTGCTGGAAAAGATATGGACTTTGTAAATAAGAGTGCAATGAACGGAACCATTCTTGCACATACCGATGGTCAGGTTCCAAACTTCATGGTAAAGATTCCAGAGCAGAACGAATTCTACTTAGGAGAATTATTCTACTTCTTCGAGTTTGCATGTGGTGTCAGCGGATACCTGCTTGGAGTAAATCCATTTAACCAGCCAGGTGTAGAAAGCTACAAGAAGAACATGTTCGCATTACTTGGAAAACCAGGTTATGAAGAAGCAAGAGAAGCATTAATGAAACGTTTATAAAAACTGCTGAAGCAGGGTAAGATAAAATCATTTAAATTTGAATCAGTCCTTGCATTACAGCAAAAAAGAACTCCATCCGATTGGAATATCCAGTCGGGTGGAGTTCTTTCTTTGCTTTACAGAAAATTGCTTTCCAGTAAAGCAAAAAACGCTCTGCGAGGATGTGCACTGCGGCGTATAAGGTAGATGTCGCAAGCGACCGCCGCAGGCACGAGAATGTGCCAAGGCACATTCTTATGCATATTATAAAGTAAATGAATTCATATTTTCTTCCAGGATGGAAGCAATCTCTTTCAGACGATTTGCATTTTCCATGATTTCCTGCATAACATTGCTGACTTCCATAACGGAAGCGGAAGTTTCTTCGGTACTTGCTGCATTCTGCTGGGCAATTGCGGTAAGATTCTGTACGACATCCACAACATCTCCACGGGCTTTATCAAGCTGTGTTGTTTTGGTAGCAATCTCGCCTACGCCACTGATAGAAGAACTGATTCCATCACGAACCTGTTCGAATACCTGACCGGTCTTATGCACGTTTTCGCTCTGCAGGTTCATAATAGTTTTAACCTCATCCATGGTCTTAACTGCTTTTTCAGAATCTTCAATCAAAGCATGGATAATCTGGTCAATCTGGTTTGCAGATTCATTGGACTGGTCAGCCAGTTTCTGAATCTGCGATGCAACAACGGCAAATCCACGTCCTGCCTCACCGGCACGGGCAGCTTCGATAGAAGCATTTAAGGAAAGCAGGTTTGTTTCTTCTGCGATGGAAGAAATCAAAGTTGTAGCCTCTTTAATCTTCAGGGCAGAGATATTAGTTATATTGGTCTGTTCATAAATAACATCAATAGAAGCAATTGCCTGCTGGTTGATGTTGTCCAGTTCTTTCAGGGTGGCAGCAGCTTCCTCGCTGGATTCACGCATCAGGTTAGCAGTGCTTGTAAGATTTTCAACCTGACTGTTGGTATGTTCAATCATGTTACCCATATTAACGATATCATCGGTAGCTTTCTGGGTTTCGGAAGCCTGGTTGGTAGCTCCGGTAGCAATTTCATTTACTGCGGTTTCAACATTTCCTACGGTTGATGTTGTGTGGGATGCATTGGTATCCAGTTCAGTAGATGCATTGTAAAGCAGTTCACTCTGGGACTTAATCTGTGAAACAATTGTAACTAACTTTTCACGTAAATCTCCGATAGCTCTTGCCATCTGCCCGGTTTCATCCTTACGTTTGCTGATGCGGATAGTAGTCGGGCTTTCTGCAAAGTTCAGGGAAGAGAAACGTTTGATAACATTGGTAATCTCTACAATCGGACGGGTCATTTTACTTGCAATAAGGAAAGAAATGATTCCCAGTACAATAAAGATAATAATAGCGGCACCACCGGCGCGGGCATAAATTGCATCCTTAGCACTTAAAATATCTCCACGGTCAGCAGTAATGACCAAAATAGCTGCTTTATTGGAAGTAACATAGTAAGCCGCATATTTTTCAGCACCTCTGAATTCATAGATTGCCATACCCTTCTGCTGTTCTTTACCTGCTTCTAAATCAGCTACCACCTGTTTAATTGCGGCATTTTCTACAGGTTGTCCGACTTTACTTTCATCCGGATGGTAAATCATGGTTCCATCTGAACCAACCACATAGGCGTAACTGGAATCCAGATCATTGATATGGACATCACCGACCAGAGTTTCTAGATATGCCTGATTTAAAATAACGTTACCGCTCCGGTTCAGGGCGGCATCAACATTTAAACCGCAGGTATCACAGACATCACGCATATAGCTTTCTGCCAAAGTGGAAATTGCATTATCCGCAACCGGTATAATCATAATCAGAAGAGAAGCAACACTGATGATAATACTCAGCAGAACTAACTGTACAACATTAAAGCGCATGGAGTGAAGTCCGGCCTTTTTCTCCTTCTTTTCCTTAGGCACTTTCTGTGCTTTTGCAGGCTTTGGAGCCTTTACTGGATTCTGCTTCAAAGCAGAATCTTTTTGCTTACGTTCCTTCATAAAAATACATCCTCCTTGATAACCATTACGAAAAAAGACGAAATCTTTTCTTGTGATTTTGCGTAATTATTATTAGGAAATTATACCATGAATTGGATAAAAAGTACAGAAACTTGACAAATAAAAATTACTTTGTTATAATCCATGATGTAACAAATTTGTAATAAATGTAATAAAAATGAATAAAATGACATATACTTGTTAATAATCCTTAAAAAAGAAAAACAGGGTATATGTTATGGAGGTCAAAATGAATTTAAGAAAAAGAGTGATTGAGAGCACAATTATAGCAGTGATGCTTACCGTTGTAACCGCAGTCACAGCAGTTATGCAGACAGCATCAGTAGAAAATGTACCAGAACCGCAGCAGGAAACAAAAGCTGTGGCAGATGTACAGGCAGATGGCTCCGCCGGCATTATAGAAGAATTGGCATCATTGGGAGACGCGGCAACCGAGCAGGCATCCATTGAACGTGCAGATGTAGTGGTTGTTGCAGAAGCACAGGAAGAGGAGCCTCAGCTCAGTGAGGAGCAGCAGGCATGGAACAGTAAGCTTATGGCAGATGTGGATGATTTCTTATATATAAGAAGCTCCGCAGATGGAGAGTCTGAAGTAATTGGAAAATTATATAAAGGTGCAGCAGCTGATATCGTAGAGACATTAGATGGCTGGTATCATATTACGTCCGGTTCTGTAGACGGATATGTAAAGAGCGAATATTGTGTGGCAGGTCAGGAAGCATATGCTTATGCACAGACCGTATGTGACACCGTAGCAACCGTAACCACCGGCGGTCTTCGTGTCCGCAGTGAAGCAAATCCGGATGCATCTGTTATCAAGGCAGCATCAGAAGGAGATAAGCTTGTAGTTGATACACAGACAGAATCTCCGGAAGGATGGGTTGCAGTCAGCTTAAAGAATTCCACTGCATTTGTATCTGCAGATTATGTAACGGTATCCTTAAATGTAGCATCAGCAGTTTCCATGGAAGAAGAAAGAGCTGCATTAGCCGAGAAAGCTGCAGAAGAGGCAGCAAAGAAAGCTGCACAGACAACAACAACCATGGTAACACAGAATGCATCTGTAGCAGCAAACTGTGATGAAGTAACACTCCTTGCAGCATTAATCCAGTGTGAAGCAGGAAGTGAGTGCTATGAAGGCCAGCTGGCAGTCGGAGCAGTTGTTATGAACCGTCTGAGAAGTGGTGCATATCCATCCAGCCTTTATGATGTAATTTACCAGAGCGGTCAGTTTACACCAGCAGGAAACGGAAAAGTTGCATCTGTTATTTCAAGCGGTGTCAGCGGAAGCTGTTTACAGGCAGCACAGGAAGCATTATCCGGTGTAGATAATACTGGTGGGGCATTAAGCTTCCGCCGTGCAAGTTCCGGTCAGGCAGGAGTAGTCATTGGAAACCATGTATTTTTCTAGGAAAATGTAAGAAAATATAAGAGAGTATAAAGTCAGGGTGTCAAAAGAAGTTTTTGGCACCCTGTTGTAATCTTGGAAAAAGTATAGTAATATGTGAATAGTTATTCAAAATATAAGTTTTGGAGGGTAAAAATGGAAGGATTAATAGCACTTATCATTTTAGTAATACTAGTACTGGTAATTATTGTATCCTGTATCAAGATTGTACCGCAGGCAAATGCAGTTGTTGTAGAGCGTCTGGGCGGATATCTTGCAACCTGGGGCGTAGGTCTTCATTTTAAAGCACCGTTTATTGACCGTATCGCAAAGAGAGTTCTTTTAAAAGAGCAGGTGGTTGATTTCCCACCACAGCCGGTAATTACCAAAGATAATGTAACCATGCAGATTGACACCGTTGTATATTTCCAGATTACAGACCCGAAGTTATTTGCTTACGGTGTTGAAAATCCGATTATGGCAATCGAAAATCTGACAGCAACCACACTTCGTAATATCATCGGTGATTTGGAATTAGATGAGACCCTTACTTCAAGAGAGACCATCAATACCAAGATGAGAGCTTCCCTGGATGTGGCAACAGACCCATGGGGAATCAAGGTAAACCGTGTAGAGTTAAAGAATATCATCCCACCAAAGGCAATTCAGGATGCCATGGAGAAACAGATGAAGGCAGAGCGTGAAAGACGTGAAGCAATTCTTCGTGCAGAAGGTGAGAAGAAATCTACGATTCTTGTAGCAGAAGGTAAGAAAGAGTCAGCAATCTTAGATGCAGAGGCAGAGAAGACTGCCGCAATTTTACGTGCAGAGGCACAGAAGGAAGCAACCGTAAAAGAAGCAGAAGGTCAGGCAGAAGCAATCTTAAAGATTCAGCAGGCAAATGCAGACGGACTTCGTTTCTTGAAAGAAGCAGCACCGGACGATGCTGTATTACAGCTTAAGAGCCTGGAAGCTTTTGCAAAGGCTGCGGACGGAAAGGCAACAAAGATTATCATTCCATCTGAGATACAGGGCGTTGCAGGACTGGTAAAATCAATTACAGAGGTTGCCGGAGATAAATAATTAAAAAGGAAACCATAAACCTAAAATGAAATCGGGCTGCCACATCTATGTAGGACAGCCCGTTTTGTATCAAAGAGTAAGAAGAAAAGAGGAAAAAGCAATGAATTTAAAAGGACGTAATTTCTTAAAATTGATGGATTTTGAACCAGAAGAAATCCTCTATATGATAGATCTGGCAGCAGACCTGAAAGCAAAGAAGAAACAGGGTATTCTGCATGACAGCCTGATTGGCAAAAATATTGCACTGATTTTTGAAAAGACCAGTACCAGAACCCGTTGTTCTTTTGAAGTGGCAGCCCATGACCTTGGCATGCACGTAACTTACCTTGACCCGTCAGGTTCCCAGATTGGAAAGAAAGAGAGCATTCCGGATACCGCAAGAGTTTTGGGACGTATGTTTGACGGAATCGAATATCGTGGCTATGGACAGGATATCGTAGAAGAACTGGCAAAATATGCAGGCGTTCCGGTATGGAACGGACTGACCAATGAATTTCATCCGACCCAGATGTTAGCAGATATGTTAACCATCCGCGAGCATCTTGGCAGATTAAAGGGCGTAAAGCTGGCATATATGGGAGATGCCCGTTATAACATGGGAAATTCCCTGATGGTAACCTGTCC
>OJMH01003468.1_pt1 | contig 11666 bp, 13 predicted proteins | sample 1597111 | NCBI WGS metagenome assembly OJMH01 (sample SAMEA2452115, study PRJEB22498) | human gut metagenome | reverse complement strand
GCATCGTTTTCGTCAACGCCGATCTGGACAAGCTCGTCATAGATATAAAGAGAGATTGTGCCGGCGGCGGTGGCGGTGCCGGTGACGCTGATTGAACCGGTGGCGGCAACACCGGAGGTCGGATCGGAAACCGGCAGGCACCACAGCTCAACCGAGGTGTTGTTGTCAAGATACCCCTCGACCATCTGCGCCAGCTGGGAGCCGGGCCCGAATTTGCTTTTTGCCTGGTCCGCGCTTGAAATCAGCACCGGTTTGTCGACATCGGCGTAGAGAGTGTTGGAAATCTGTCCGCACAACAAAGCGCGATAGGTGGCGCTGAAGGTTCCGGCCTTGCTGTTGTCCATTTCCGCATAAAAGAGCGGTACGCGCAGCGTGCTGGGAATGGTATTGAATGAAATAGGCATCTTTTACTCCTTTTTTTCTTTAGTTGCGGAATTTTCCGGAGCTTTGGCGGCTTCAGACTTGGCTTTGCTATTCTTTTTGGCGCCGGATTTGTTTTTTGATCCGTCTTTTTTGGCCGGAGCCGGTGAGTTGGCGGTCTTTTCCGGATTTGATGTTTTGACCGGAGCTTTGACGGCATCCGCAAGGACGACGTCACCAACGCTTAGGCGGCGCTGCCAGTACGGCGTTTTTGGTACATCGCGGCCGGCATCTGGCAGGAACTCGCGACGCGCCGGGTCAAAAACTTTGAGCTTTTGCCCGCCGACTTTTTTATTCGGATTTGGTTTTACAAACATTTTAATCCTCCTGTAAATTGGCTTTTACTTTGAATTCTATCCTGCCGTCCGGTCCCGGATGCGGATCAGCGATCGGGTCGATGACATCTACGTCAATGTCAACCGAATTGAGGTTATCCGTGATTGTCGGCCGGTATGTTTGGAAGTAGCTGAGCTTGAACGACAGAATTTCAACGACTGTCGGTCTGGCGCCCTGATCAGACAAAGAATATTCGACATCATAGGTTTCGAGTTCGGATATTTTTTTCGTGAACTCCGGATCAGACAGCAGGCATTCTTCGACAGCCTCGGCGATGGCATCGGCTTTGGCCGCCCATCCGGCCATTTCCGTCACATAGATTTCAACCCTTAAATCAAGTGTTGCTTGAAACGACACGATGTTGATGCTGCGCGATGTGGCGTTTTGCGTTCTGGTTACGACATTGATGCCGGGCAGTTCCTTGCCGACAAAAGGCGTGACCTTGCTATCATAGATTTTGGCGCCGACCAGACCTTTGATCGAGGCATCCTGCCGCAATCTCCGGACAACATATTCCCGTATCTCTTGTCTAGCCAGCATAATCGCCTCCGCAAAACAGGGTGATGCGGCTTTCGCTCCAGCCGTCTTCAGGATCGCGGGTGACTTCATAAATCCTGCCTTTGACGACAAAGTTGTCGCCCTGAACCGGGCGGGGAACGCCCAGACGGTCAAAGTCCGAGAGCTTGACGCTCAAGACAGGCATCGGCGTTTCAATCGGAATTTCGCCTGATGTATCAATGGTTGACACGTTTTCGTCCAGAATACCGGTCATATTGTATTTGCCGCCGGTTTGCGGCATAAACACAACCGGATCCCCGAAATAATCCAGGCAGTGATCCATGCAAATATCGATGTCGTCGTTGAATTCAGCCATTGTTTTTTTTCCAAAAAGGCGGAAGTTTCAGGCTCCCGCCTTTCGCAGGTTGTTTTTTTAAGACAGAGTTGCTTTAACCAGCAAATCAGGACGTTTGCAGATGGTTAGCGGGTTGGACTGGGTCTGAACCGCAATACCTCTTTCAAAGTCAAGGATCTGCTGTTTGGCATAATAGGCAACGCCTTTGGTGTTAACCGTTTCGATGTAATCCGCCGGAGCGAATACGGTTTCGAACGTGTTAATGGTTCCCTGCGGGATGAAGATTGCCTGATTATCCGGGATAAAGCGCAGGCTCTGTCCTTTGCTGTTGCTGGCAAAAGCCTCGTATTCAATAAAGCGGATGCCGTTGAATACGAAGTCCTGACGCATATCATCACGATACGGCGTTCTGCCTTGATAGGCGTTGTATGCCTCTTTCAGGCTGTCGTGGTTGACCAAAGCCTCAAAGAAGTTGCCGGAGCACAAACACAAGACGTTGGACATGACCTCGCCTTTAAGGTTCTGCTCAAGATAACGTTTGACGTTGCGCAAAACGGTCGGAATTGCGGTCGTCGCGGTAGAGGTTTTGAAGTCAAAAGACTTCTGCGTAACGCCAAAACTGTCAAACAGATTGCACAAAACGGTGCCGTCGCCGTCTTTTACCAAGCCCTGAAGGGCGCCGCAGCGCATATATTCCAAGGTGATTTCATGTTTGGCTTTCATTTCGGACAGTTTGTCATTGACAACATCCTGAACGCTTTCAAGATCGCTTTCGGTGTCGAATTTGCGCACATTCTGAACGGAATCGGCCAAAATCTGGTCATTGTGCGTAAAGTTCGGAATGGCAAGCTGGATCATTTCGCGCTTGCCGGATACGTTTTGCGTGCCCGGACCGCCGCGCTCGGTGGCGCTCAAGATGTTCAGAGTGCCGTTCTTTCTTTCAACCGCGACGGAAGTCGTTGTCACGCCTCTTTCCTTGAACAGTCCGAGCTGATTGATCAGTCCGTACTGCGTAGGGATGATATTGATGGCTTTGGTCATTTCCTGGACGGAAAAAGCCGAGCCTTTGAACACATCTAATGCGGGCATGGGTTAAACTCCTTTTCTGATAACAATTCCCAAGCTGGTCAGATCAGCAGCGGCGGCAGCCTTGCTGTCTTCGTCAATGTCAGTCGGCCAGACCAGCTGAGTGTCGACGACAATGGCAGAGCGCACAACCACAACAGCCGTCTGATCGGCGGAGGTTGCGTCTGCGTCCTGGAGCAAAACAGCGGCCGGGGTGCCGACAGACGCCGGGGTCGGATCATCGGCGGCGGTGTAGGACAATTTGCTGTATTTACCGGTGGAGGCGCTCACCTCCAGAACGGTACCGGCTTCGAGTTTGCCGTTGCCGGAGGCGATGGTTACCACCTCGCGGGAATATTCGTCATTGGCTTCCCACTTGACAATGTCGTGGATGTATTTGCCTTCTTTCAAGATTTCGCTCATGGCTTATTCCTTTTTGCAATAAACCTCGGCAGCGCGCTGCGACAAGGTTTTGGTTGACTTTGCGGAAACGTTCCGAGCGTTGCTGATATTTTCAAACTCGGAGCTTTTCATTTTCAAAATTTCGGATCTGACCTCAGACACGGTCTTTTTTGATTCGTCAAAACGACGAGCCTGAGTGATGGATAATCCGGCCGCCTCGCAAAGTCCGTAGATGAAATCACGGCGGGAAACGCTGGCTTTTGCGGAACGAGCTGCCGGATCGGCTCCGGTTTCCTCGTCTTTTTTGGGGGTTTCTTCGTTTCCTTCTCGCTCGGCGGGAACATCATCTTTTTCAGGATCCTGACCTTCTTCGTCAATGCGAGCGTTTTCTTCAGCATCGGCATTGATGTCGATGTCTTCTTCGTTTTCGCGGGCGGATCTTTTTTTCATGATTTTCTCCTTGGTTAAGCTGCGAGTTGTGATAAGGCAATCGCCAAAACGCGGCTCTTTGGCGCGGATGGTGGCGTTTGCGTCCGCCGGAACTGTCACAGCACTCAGCTCCAGAGGTGTCCATTTGACGGCGCGATAGATGATTTCGCCGTTTTCTTCATATTTTTCGTATTCCTCGACCGTGTAGCCGACCGAGATGTTGCGAATAATGCGTTGTTTGATTAAATTCCAGACCTTGTCGACGTTTTCGTCGTCTTTGGCAAAGCGGATAATGGCGCGGCCTTCCTTGCCCTCGACAATCCAGGCGCTTTCAACAACACCCAGGATGGCGGATAGGCTCCAGCCGTCGTGCATGTTCAAAAACGGTGCGTTGCCCGAGGCCAGACGCTCCATATTGACAGCCTTTTCGCTGATTTCCAATTCCTCGGTAAATCCGCCGAGCTCCCAGCTCCATTGTCTGGCGCGGGCGCCGGTTGTCCAGATGACTTCAACCGTGCGGTTTTCCTCATCGATACTTTCCGGAGCAATGTCCAGAACGCGGGTCATGCTTGGAATTTTTACAGTTTTTTGGCTCATAAACGTATCCTTTGAACTTTTTTAGTCTTTTTTGACTTTCTATTTTCAATATAAGCTCCGGCAATATAAATGTTCAAAAAATTTTTTAATTTTCTTGATTTCCATCTATTGCCTGGTTTGGATTGGAGTTTGCCGGCGCGGCCTGGGTGTCTGTAGTGAACTTGAGGCCAAGTTTGGCGGCGCGTGCGTTGTCCAGCGCTATCTGAGCGTCTATTTCGCCGGCGTCAAAACCGTTTTCGGCAACGATTTGCGACCGCGAGGCAAAGCCGCACAGCACTTTTTCTTTTTGCGCCGCAACTTCCTGCTGCGGGTTGACATAAGGCCAGCCCGCCGGTTGGAACCTGGCGCGGTGATAATAGGCCGGATCTTCGTTGTAGAGCCGCAAATCGGCTTCAATGGCGCCGGAAATGATGGCGCATTTGACAAATTCCTGCCAGATGCGGCGCAACATTTGATGAATGAGACGGTTTTGCTCTTGCCGGTGCTTGCGCTGGGTGATGTTCAGGCCGGCGCGGATGCTTGAGAAGTTGGCTTTTGACATATCGTTTGAAAATTCTTCATAAGTCAACTGGACAGCGTTGGCAATGGCGCGCAGATTCTGTTGCATAAACGGCTCATAGGAGCTGCCGCTTTCGGCCGGGGGATTGAATTTGATATCCTCGCCCGGCGCCAGCGTGGTGATGGTGCCGGTGGTGATTTGGGCAACGGCCTCGCCGGGATCGGCATCCATGTCGTCCTGATCGGAGTTTAGCGCGCCATCGGGCGACGGCGTGGTGACAAAAGCCATCATCATGGCGGCGATTTTCTTTTTGTTAAGCTCGGCCTCGTCATACTCAAGCATTTCGCGCGCTTTCAGGAGAGCGGCAAAGGCCTCCGGCACGCCGTGAACCTGTCCGACCCAAAGCTGTTTGAAGTAATGGCAGATTTCCGAGGCGGGGATTTCAACCGTTTCGAGGTAGTTTCCGGCAACGACGCTTTCGCCCGGGTGCTGTTTGTAGAACATATATTTGGTCACGCGGCCTTTGGCGTCTATGGTAACCCCGCCGATGGTCTGCGAGCCGTCGGCGTTGGCGTGGCATTCGTCAAGCTTGCACTGCTCTGCCTCGATAAGCTGGAGCTTGAGCGGAACGACGCCATCGTCAACGGGAATAAAGCGCAAAAAGACCTCGCCAGCCTCAAATCTTTCGCGGACAGCCAGGGCAAGCAGGCTCTGCAGGTTGTTGGTGCCGGATATGTCGCAATCGTTTTGCCATTCATCCCAAAGCTGAATGATACGGTCGCAAAAAGCGCAATCATCATGCCGGGGCAAGACATTGATGCCCGGACCGACGATATTGCTGGACACGGTTTCATAAGCGCCGTTCATATAGGCAAAATTGCGGGTCAAATCGCGGCTTTTGCTGCGGAGCTCCGATAAAGAATAAACGATTGTGGTATTCGGGCCGTTGGATGAGGCCACCCAGCGGCGCATCCGGCCGCGTCCGTTGGCAGAAAAGGTCGGATCATTGAAATAGCGTTTGATTTTTCTGATTAATTTCATGCAAGCCCCCGGTTTGAGTAGGTTTTGATGATGCGGGTTTTGCGTTTAATGCCGAGTTCGGCGTCAATGGCGTCAATGGCGGCTTTGATGTCGGTCATACTACGGAAAGTGACGGTTTTGCCGTTGTGGCTGATGGACGCCGTGCCGCTGGTATAGGCGTTGATGAGCTTTTTGCGCCTCGCCTGAAGCTCGGCCTTTTCTTCTTCGGTCAGGGTGTTATTTGTCATATTTGCCTCGCGTTTGAACTTTCTTAAACTATTTTAGTCATTTCATACTTAAATGTTCAAAAAAAATTTTAAATGCTTGACTTTTAACCCTGCCTGCTGTTAAAATGACGTCAAAATATACTATGGCGCGGTGGAGCAGGAGTAGCTCGCTTGGCTCATACCCAAGAGGACGATGGTGCAAGTCCATCCCGCGCAACCAGCCCTCCGGATCTGCCGGAGCGGGATCCCGCAAGGGATAGCGTTGTAGGTGTAAAAATCATGGTTCATTGTGACCGAAACCTTCCGTGCTTTTTTTGAATTTTCCGCGTTAGTGAAACGAGCAAGGGTCGCAAGGCTCTTGCTTTCCATCGGATTGTAGTTCAGTCTGGCAGAACGCTTGCTTTGGGAGCAAGATGCCGTTGGTTCAAATCCAGCCGATCCGACCAAACCACCAGCATTCGGCAATTTATTGTCGTTTTGGTCTGCGGTTGCCGGGGACTTTCTGGTAGAATAGGCGATAAAGAGTAACCAGCGCTTTTACGCAGAGTTTGTGCGATATCAAACTCCAATTATCGGACCGTAGCTCAGTTGGTAGAGTGTTGCTTGCAAGCAAATGAACCGAGCAGTTCAGGTCGTGGGTTCGAGTCCCGCCGGTCCGGTCTATAACCAAACATGAAGCAAGCGCCGACCGAACCGGTGTACAACGGTCAGGAAGGCAGGGAAGTCCCAGATGGTTGCAAACATCTGGGACTTTCTTTTATAAAAAGTGCTTTCCTGCATGGTGCTTCTGGCGGGAGGCTACTGGGGCCATTCCTCGTACTGCGGTTCCCGTTGTCGCGTTGCGGATTTTTCGCTTTCGACTACGCGTGTCTATACTGGCGCGCGCGGGGCGTGGCCGCCAAAGGGATCTTTCCACCTTGGAGGTGAAAAGGTGTCGGTTTCGACACCTTTAATAAGATCCGGTCGCGTTGTCAATTTGTGCCTGCAGAACCGGCAAATATTCGGCATAGGCGCGGTTTAGCTCAAGCCCCTGTTTAATGCGGTCAAAAGACGCGGCATACTGATTGTAGTTGTGGATTGTGAAAATGGCGGCGGCCGTCATGAGAAACGCCGCGGCGAAAGAATAAAAAAACGATTTCATTGTCTATATACCTTTTTTGAGAGGTTGCCTCCAAACCGTGGAGGTGTCGGGAGCTCAAAACGCGTATATAGTCGCGCGGAGTTATTCTGATATTTCCTCGCACTCCCGACATTGACAAATCGGCATAAAAAAATCCGCTAATCTTACGGGGCGGTCTTTCCGCTATATACTGAGTTTTGAGCTCATGATGCAGTAAAGCACATAATCGTTAAAAAATAATTAAACAAAACGGCAGAATTTTATTTTTCTTTATTCTTATCTTTAACGGCACGAACTTCGGAACTTCCAAAGGCATTATAACCCGTCAGTTCATTGATAAATTGCGGCAGGTCAATGAGTTCGCCGTTGTCGTCGTGCAGATCTTTTATTTTGTCGCTGACGAACGTGCGCTCAGCCTTGCGCAACTGGCAATAGCCTTGAAAATAAAAGCGGGTTTTGCTGTCTTTGAATATTTTGTGCAAAGCGATGCGGCGTTTGGTCTTCTTTCCGGAGGCGTCGGTGTAGGAAAAGTTTATCGGAACGCCTTTGTCGGATTGCCACACCGGCTCGCCAAAGCCCGGAAGATCGAAATCATCGTCCGTGTCGCGTTTTTGTTCAATGACGTGGTAAAAACCACCGCCGATGATGGCGTAGATCAGCAAAATAACCGGGATTGTCCAGCCGGTGCTGATGATGTCATACCCGTATAAAACCGCCCCGCCGATGATGGCAAGAAATGCCGCCGCCGACAACACCTGTTTTTTGGTTTCTTCAAATTCTTTTTCAGTCATAACCCTGTCCTTTCCGTCAAAATTATACTTTATCGTAGCATCAAAGTATAAAATAGTCAACAAAAAGTATAAAAAAGTCATTGTTTTTGACTTTTTCAAATTGTGCAGGCTTCTGGCGGGGGCGGCTTGGAGCTATTCCTCGGATTGCGGTTCCCGCTGTCGTACTGCGGACAATTCGCTTTCGGTTGCGTATGGCAATTATGGCGCGCGCGGGCGGAGCCTGCCAAAATAACTTTTTCTTCCCTTGGAAGTAAAAAAGATGTCAGGCAAATCTGCCGACCAGGCGCCGCCGGCGGCGCGGCCTTAAAATATCCGGCTTAGGGATATTTTCAACAACCACTTCGGGATTGTGTTCTACCATTTCGCGGACTTTTTCGGCGTATTCCTGCCGCGCGAGCATCTTTTCCCAGCGCCGCCGCATGTTCAGCCCTGAAAGTTTGAGCCCTTCCAGCGCTGCCAGGGCATAGCCGAATATGTCCAGCGCCTCGTTGCGTTTGCGTCCCGGCCGCAGGGCGTAATAACGGAGCTTGCGTCCTTTGACATAAGAGGTTTTGGCTTCCTCGGCTGTCAGCTGAATGAAGTGGTTTTCGTCATAGCTCATGTTAAAATGGCAATATCCGGGGGCTGCCGGATCGTCAATCTTAAGCCGCGAATAAACCACGTCTTTGACCGTATCGGTGCCGACCAGAAAAAACTCCAGATTGAGCTTTTTAATCTTTCCCGGGGCGCGTTTGAGAATCGGGCGTCCTTCGCCCGGCATACCTTTAATCGCCCAGATGCGCCGGTTCCAGCGTTCCTGACAAAACTTGCCGACCTGCTGGGTTAAGTAGCCGCTGTCGATGCAGCAGGCCGAGATTTCCATTTCGCCGGTCAGGGCGTGGGGGACCGGTGTTTGCAAGAGGTCGTCGAGCTCTTCCCAGATGCGTGCAGCCGCAGGATCGCCGAGCAACACAACCTTGCCGAGACCGTAGCTCTGGTTGTTGACCGTCCAGCCGAGGCGCTCAACCTCCAGACGGTCGTCCTGGACGTCAACGCCGGCCGTGATAACGACAACCTCCGGCGGCGCTGTCGTGTAATCCTCGCGCCGGTTGATCAGCCTGGTTTCGTCGACGCGCTCGCCTTTGTCTTCCCACACCTGGCCGAGCGAGGTGTTGATGAAGGTCTTTAACGCCTCCGGGTCATCTTTGGCATCGAGAAAAGATTTGACTATTTCCTTGAGCGGTACCCAGGGCGAATATCCTTCCCAGAGCGAAAATCCCGCGTGTCCGTTAAACGGCCTGGTTGCCTCCCATCGGCCGAGGCCGACGGCGTGCCAGCGCTCGACATCATTCCAGCAGGAGCCGCAATGCGGGCAGGCATATACAGCCGTTTTGGCGCTTTCCTCGGCCGTTTCTCTTTTTTCCCATTTAACGTTTGCCCACTCAATTCGTTGATATTTGCCGCAATGCGGGCACGGCACCAAAAAAAAGCGCATGTCCGATTTCTGGAACGAAGCGTCTATTTTGCTCATGCCGGCAATGGTCGGGGTGGAGCATTTGACGATTTTGCGGTTCCAAAACGTGGTTGTTCTTTTTATGGCCAGCTTGACAGGGTCACCCTCTTTGCCGGCCGAAAGCGGGTAACGGTCGACTTCATCCATCATGACGACGCGGATCGGACGACTGGCCAGCTCGGCGGCCGAGTTGGCGCCGACCATGGTGATATGTCCGCCGGGGAACGATTTGTGCAGGACGGTGTTGCCGCTGTCCTTGCTGTCCGATACCTTGCCCTGCAGGCACGGCGTATCGCGGAGCATCGGCATCAGGCGGTCGGTTGACCAGCTCTTGGCGACGTTCTCGGTCGGCTGCATCAGGAGAATCGGACAAGGGTCTTTGTCGATGTAGTAACCTATGGCGTTATTGATGATTTCGGTTTTGCCGACCTGCGACGAGGCAACAATCGTCACCTCAGACACATTGATGTCGGAGATGGCGTCCATAATGCCGCGTTGATATTCGGCGCGGCTGGTATTCCAGTCGCCGGGTTCGGCGGAACTTTCGGAGCTCAGCTTGCGATTGGCGTCCGCCCATTCGGAAATCGTCTGACGCGGCGGCAGTTCCAATCCTTTGAGAAAGCCTTCGCAAAAGCACCTAACGCCTTCCAATATCAGCCATTCGTCTGAGTATCTCTCGACCGCATCTGTTGCATTCATTCCGTATTAACCTCTCGTTTTTCTTGACATCCGTTTCGGCCGACACCCGCGCGGCGAGATTTGACGGCAACCCCGCCAGTTTGTCGCGGAGCAGACGACCAAGGTCAAAACCGTTTTTTTTTTGCGCGTTTTTATCCAGCAGGCGACCTTCAGCTCTGTCCAGCTCAATCTTTTTCAGCCTGCCCTCATAATCTGTCCGGTCCGGTTCTTCGTCGCTTTCCGGCAAATCCGGAATGACAAAGTCCTCCGGCGCGAAATCAGGTATTGATGATTTCGGCGATGGCTGCCTGGATTTCCCTGATGACACCTTCCATTTCCTCCGTTAAAATAATAAAATTTTCTTTCTGGTCCGTTACAACCGTAACTTTTGGCGCCAGCCGGTTCGGTACAGCTTTGAGCTTTTCGCGCAGGATCCTTGATACGCCGAAGGCCGCTTTTTCCACGCCCTCTTTGTTGACAATCGCGCCCATCTCTTTTTCAAACTCAATTTTGCGCAGGCGGGCGGTGTAGCTTTCCTTAACAGCGCGGCTTTTCTGGTATTGCGTGGTGCTGCTGGACTGCGCCGATATGCCTTCGACATCTGCGCTCTGCGTCGTCCCGGACTGGCGGAGCGCCATGCCGACGGATGTCTTGCGGCGTCCGTCCGCCCTTGGCATTGTCGTTGCCGGATTATTGGCCGGATCCGCATGGGCGGCAATTTTGGCCAGCGATGCCTCAACCTCGACCATTTCGCGACCGTCCTGCCTGGTCAGGACAATCAGGCCTTTTTTGATCAGGCTCGAAACATACTGATGCGATCGGTCAATCTTGCGGGCAAAGTCGCTTTTACTCAATACCGACATACGGATACTCCTCGGCATCGTCAAACACCGCTCCGTCTTTCTCGCGCTTGGCCGTTCCGCCGAAGAGTTCCTGCCAGCGCCGGATGATGACATCGCAATAGCGCGGATCAATTTCCATCAGCCGGGATTTGCGCCCCATATTTTCGGCCGCAATCATAGTTGAGCCGGAACCGCCAAAGAGGTCTAGCACAATCTCGCCGCGGTTTGAGCTGTTAACCATTGCGCGCTGGGCAAGCTCAACCGGCTTTTGGGTCGGGTGGACATAGCTTGAGGCGGCGTCGCGCTTGATTGTCCAGATCTCGGAGCCGGATTTCAACTTCTGTACAAGCTCGACCAGGCGCTCGCGCGGCCAGTCGTCAAAGTCCCGGTCCGAAACATTCCACAAGGTTTTTTGCGTGCGGTCGCCGAACCAGCGGCAATTCTCGCCCTCGTGGCATCCGTAAAAACAAGGCTCGTATGCCCAGTGATAGTCTGAATGTCCGAGCACCATGCCTTTATCCCAGATGATGACCTGCTTGGGTTTGAGCTCGACGCCGCGGATAGCGGTTTCAAAATGGACGTGGTTGGCGTTGGCGTACCAGATGTAAAACGCGCGGCTTTTCCGCAAATAGCGCTTGATGTTTTTGAAAGCCTCAAGCAAGAACAGAAAAAGCTGATCACCCCGTAGCTGGTCGTTTTTGATGATTTGCCATTCGCGGCCGTTCGGGTTGTTTGTGCCTTTATAACTGACGCCATACGGCGGATCTGTAAACACAAGGTCGGCCAGCGTTCCTTCCATCAGGCTGTCGACATCCGCCTCGCTGGTGCTGTCGCCGCACATGACACGGTGCTGACCGCAAATCCATATATCGCCGCGACAGCTTTTGACCGTTTC
>OJMH01003460.1_pt1 | contig 11688 bp, 10 predicted proteins | sample 1597111 | NCBI WGS metagenome assembly OJMH01 (sample SAMEA2452115, study PRJEB22498) | human gut metagenome | reverse complement strand
CCTGCCGGGGGGACAGAACTGCCGGGAGGTGGGAACCCTGCCCCTTGCGGAACAGCCCGTCTACCTCCAGGCCAACGATTTCAACGGCGCCGACCTGGAGGTGGTCTACCGGGGCGGCAAACGGTATTCGGTCAAGTCTGCCAGCAACAACGGCCCGTACACTGCGACGGAGAGCAAGTATCTCCATCCTGTCCTGACGCACGCCTGGCGCTACAGCGCAGACGGAAAAACGCTGACCGAGGACGTCGGGCTGCGGGACAGAGCCCAGCGGATTGTGCACGTCGGAGGCAGCTATCTGCTGATCGCAGACGGGAAGCTGGAGGCGGCGGCAGAACGGAAAATCCCATCTGACGGGTACTATTTTGACGACGGTGAGGACGGCTATATTGTTTACGAGGTGGCGGACGAGGCCGTGGGGGACGGAGAAAAAGCGGTTGCCATCTTAAATGGGAACATCCTGGCGACCGATCAGGCGTTTTACCAGATCATGTACGACGATATCTCCGAGAATGATCTGAGCTATGAGGAAAAGACCACCAACGCCGACGGCACCCCCGCCGCCTATCTCCCAAAATTCGGCGGCGGCAACCGCTACCGGCTTGTAAAGCTGGAGCTGCTGAGCCGGTATTACAGCGACGTGCTCACCATCGCCCATGATTATATCATCACGGCGGACTACAAGCTTCTCCCCGCCACTGAGGCGATAGGCGAGGACTATGAATCGGGCTACATCGCATACCCGCCGGATGTGATGGAGAAGCTCCTCGCTCTGGATGGCTATTGAAATTAATAAAAATCGATCAGGAGGCATTCTGCTATGAAAAAGAAAAGCGTATTATCCCTGCTGCTGGCGGCGGCGCTGGCGCTCTCCCTCGCCGGTTGCGCCGGGCAGGGGCAGCCGGGCGGAAAGGAGCCTGTCGTCAACAGCGACGGGACCATCACGAAAGAAGAAAACGACGTAAAAATCACTGAGACAGCGGCCAGGTCCATCGAAACCGAGCTGTATGAAACGGCGGATTTCAGCCTGCAGATCCCCAAGGGCTGGACAGTCACCAGCGGCGGTACGGCCATGTACCATTCCATCCGGGTGCAGGATCCCAGCCAGCCCCTCAACCAGATGTTTGTCCTGCTGAAGGCGGAGGGCCTGCTGCACAGCCAGGAGGGAAAGGACGCCTATGCGTATAACGTCACCATGGGGAACACATGGGCGCAGATGCTTTCCCAGGCGCCGGTGCTGACAACCCCCTCCACCGAAAACTTTTTCAAGCTGTTTTCGGAATACGCGGCGTTTGTAGAGCAGTGGGAGCCGAGCTATGCCGGCTATACCTTCCCCCGGTTTGACGGCTTTGCCGTGACCGACCGCTTTGCCTCGGCCAGCCTCCTGTCCTCGTATGCTCTGGGAGAAGAGACGCTGCGGGCGTCCTTTACCGAAAACGGCAAGGAAGGCGAGGGGATGTTCGCCGCGTCGGTGGTGGACTTCGGAAGCGTTGATATTGCCGCAGGACTGCCGGTAGGATATATCATCCCCCGGGCGGACGGCGGCTACTACATGGCATACAACGTCATGGCGGTCACCGCCGCGAAGGATACCTTCATCGAATGGGAGAGCGTCCTCACCAAATGCCTTGGAACGCTCGCCTATTCTGAGAGTTTCGTAAAAGCCACTGAGCAGGCCGGTGAAGAAAAGGTGGCGATGTCAAAGGAAATCAGCCGCATCACCAACGAGAGGCTGGAAATCATCATGGCGGCCTGGGAGGACCGGAACGTCGAGCAGGACATCACCAGCCAGATGCAGAGCGACGAAACCGGCGGCTACGAGCGCGTGTACGACACGCAGACCGGCGAAATCTACCGGGCGGAGGCCGGATGGTATGAAAGCACCGGCAGTGACCGCTACAAGCCGGTGACTGAAAACAAAATGTATGCAGAGCCCATCAGCGGTTACATCGAATAGGGAAGCGGCGGAAAACCGCAAACAAGGAATACATGACAAGGAGGGAAACGGAATGCGTCAGGTGAAAAGGCTCCTTCCCTATGTCCGGCGGTATGTGCAGATGGCCGTTTACGACGTGCTGGACGCGGAGGGGGCGGAATACCGGAAAGAGGAAAGCGGCGCGGTGGTCGCCCGGCTTTCGGTTTACGGGAACGTCAGCACCTTCAGCCTTTCGACAGAGATACAGGATGTGGGGACCGGACTGACGGTTTCCATGCGTGAACCCTGTCCCGGCCTGTCGGCCCAGGGAGAGGAACGGGCGGTGACCGCCGTAGCCGATAAGGTTGCCCAGTACCTTGAGAACGAGCTGATGATCAACCGCCGCTGTTTCGTGCAGGATCGGCATTATGCTGTGTAAGGAACAGCGGCCGGCCCCAAGCGTGAAATTCTGTCCGAAATGCAGGGCGCCGCTCTCCCGCAGAGCGCTCCAGTGCGATAAAGGGCAAAACGCCGTCTATATCGTTCTGCTGGTCTCCTGCGGCGTACTGGGAATACTGGACTGCAGGCGGAAAAAGGTGGTGGTCGAGGAATAAGGCTGAGAGATAAAACAAAACCGGCAAAAGCGCCTGCAGGCGGGGCTTCATGCAAAACCTGTCCCGGGCAGCCGGCAGGAAAAATTTTTAGAAGGGGCGCCCCTTCTATCCTTTGCTTATACCAAAGGATAAACAATCTTATTTGACAAGGAGGAAACAATCATGAAGCGAAAATTACTTGCAGGTTTGCTGACGCTTTGCATGGCGGCGGGAATGGCCGTACCGGCAGCCGCAGCCACTACGCCTGCTGAACAGGAGCCGGGCGCTGACGGCCCGAAATACACACACGTAGACCACGTTTTGAATGAGGATACGCATAGAAACAACATGGATATACTGGTTATGCCCGGCGAGAGTTTCACCGCACAGCCCAACATGGAGATTCACAAGGGCAATTGCATGTGTGTCACGGCGGACGGAAAGTGGAAGTATGTAACTACGGTTAAATTCATGAATGCAGACCTGTATTTGGGATATGTTGATAGTCCTAATTACAGTGCTCATGAACCGAGGTATGTAAGTGATGGCTATTTAACAACCAGCACGCCGGATTTGTCAAAGCTGGAACCCATAACAAAATATTATGACAATGCGATAAAGATTGCCTATGAAAACAAGTTATTAGAGATCGACCCATCAGCCTATGGGGAAGAAGAATATAGTAATTTACAGTCCGCTTTGGAAGCGGCACGCGAACTTCCGGGGCATACTTTCAATGCAGGATATGTTAACAATACTGGTTTACCCATGCTTTTAACAGCTTGTTATGCCGGCGGCAAGGGAGCCGAAGGCGAGAAAGTGGGCACAGAAGGCTGCGGACACGTCGGTCATGGGCCTGTACGATCGATGTATGGCGGAGGTTTCTCTCAGTTCTATGTTACCTTTTATGAGCCTTATTACAATATAAACTATGAAGGCGTGGAAAACTATTTTACCGAGGAAGAATTGGCGGATTTGCCTGACCGCTATTATATCCAGCGGGAAGAGCAGCAGATTGTTCTGCCAAATCCTGTTCAGCCCGGCTATCATTTTAAAAACTGGAGAGAATCAGGGTATGATACAATTATTGGTTCGGGTGAAACAAAAACGGTAAAAGACGGTAAAACCATTATAACCTTTGATTTTGAAAACGGTTTAAGATATGGGGCAGGGGACAAAAACTTGGCGCCAATCTTTACAAGAGGCTGTACGGTTACTTTCAATCCCAACGGCGGAGCATTGAAGGACGGGGAAAAAGCTATCCGTGAAATTGACCTCAAGAGCGTGGAAAACGGACAGTTTTTCGACATCGGAGGGGTTATCCCCGTGCGTGAGGGTTACACCTTTGCAGGCTGGTATACATCGCCCGACTGCACAGATGAAAGCCGGATTGCAAATACCGCAAGCGACGAGTGGATCAATGCGTATGATATGCAGGTTTACGCAAAATGGGAGAAAAATGTTACCGAACTGACCAACTCCGACACCAACGTTTCCATCTCCCTGACCGACGGTGTGCCGGAGGACGCGACCCTTTCCGCTGATACTATCGCGCAGGAAAGCGTACTGGAAAGCCGTCCGGAGCTGAAAGAGGAGCTGCCGGGCCTGCTGTCCATTTACGACATCAGCGTCCGCCAGAATGGGGAAACCCTTGAAATCAAGGACAATCCCATGACGGTGAAAATCCCGCTGAACGACCACCTGAAAGGCTACAAATACTATCAGGCGGTGTATCTGGGCGACCCATTGGAACGCTTTGACGCGGTGGTGGAAGGAGACTTCCTCGTGTTTGAAACCGACCATTTGAGCCAGTACGCAATCCTTGGTTCCAACACGCCGTTTGAAACCAGCGAAAAGCCCACCGACCCCACTACTCCAACAGATCCCACCGATCCGGCTGGGCCGACTGACCCAACCGACCCAGCCAAACCCGAACAGCAGGGCAAGCCTTCTGAGCAAATAGAAAGCCCCCAGACCGGGGACAGCAGCAATATGGCGCTGTGGATCAGCCTGATGATGGTTTCCTGCGGCGGATTGCTGGGGATGCTGTTCTACAAACGGAAAAAAACAGCGGCCGGGAAATAAGGCTTAAAGATAAAACAAAACCGGCAAAAGCGCCTGCGGGCGGGCTTCATGCAAATCCCGCAGCCCGCCCCGGTGTAGCCAGCGTTGTTTTGCAGAAGGGATATCCCTTCTTTATGCTTTGGTCTTCACCAAAGCATAAAGAACTTTAACTGCGGCAAAGAAGGTTATTCGTTCCGCCCTGGCTGCCTGAACCGGCGCACCGGGGAACGGATGGCATAGAAATACAGAAAAAAAGGCGGTGATACCCCAAAGAGAATTATCAAACCGTTTATTCACATGAATGTTATCTTGAAAGGAGAAAAATCAGTTATGAAATTGAAGCGAAAACTGCTTGCAGGACTGCTGACGCTTTGTATGGCTGTTGGAATGGCTGTGCCGGCATTTGCGGCGGGAGACCCCCTTACCATCAGCTTCTACTACGGCGGCGCGGAATATGGCTACTATCAAATGGGCTGGGTCGATGTCGGTGATATCGATACCGATGCCGGACGGTTCTATGCTACAAGAACCATCGGACATGTGGAAAACCCAGGCGATGAGCCGGTGTATACCACCATTGAAGGCGATATCAATCCGGCGGACAAAAGCATCTCCAGCATTGAACCAGACATCACTATGGCGCATCTGTACTATGATGTGGAGGTCGCAGACGCATCTTCCTTTACTGTTCCGCTTCCTGACGGACCAGAATATCGTCCGGAAGGAGCCGGCTTCTATTATACGTTTGCCGCATGGATGGTAAAGGACGGAAAGGGCGGATATAAGGCGCTGAAAGGCTCCGTCACGGCGGAGGACGTCCGGAACGCGATCGAGACGGACGAGAGCGGCAATAAAAGCGTGGTTATCACTGCAGCATTTCATTCAGAGATTGTAGACAAAGATGACCTGACCAATAAAACACCTTCCGGAGAGTATCCGAAATACGCCGTCATCCTGCGGGCCAACGGCGGAACCTTTGCGGAGGACGGCAGCGACCATTTGTATATAAAGCCGCAGTCAATGGAATTCTCCGGCCAGGATGACTTTTTTGTGGAAGCGACCTGTCCCAAGCCGGAAAACGGCGATATGGTGTTTGCAGGCTGGTACAGGGACGAAGCCTGTACCGACGGGCCGATCACCTATCTGAGCATTTACAATGATTTGAAGGATGAGCCCTACGGCGCCGCGCCCTATGCGCCGATTGACCTCTATGCCAAGTGGGAGTCTAAAGGCGCTGAGAGCGGTACCACCGTTAAGGATTTGACTGCTTCCGACACCAACGTTTCCATCTCCCTGACCGACGGTGTGCCGGAGGACGCGACCCTTTCCGCTGATACTATCGCGCAGGAAAGCGTACTGGAAAGCCGTCCGGAGCTGAAAGAGGAGCTGCCGGGCCTGCTGTCCATTTACGACATCAGCGTCCGCCAGAATGGGGAAACCCTTGAAATCAAGGACAATCCCATGACGGTGAAAATCCCGCTGAACGACCACCTGAAAGGCTACAAATACTATCAGGCGGTGTATCTGGGCGACCCATTGGAACGCTTTGACGCGGTGGTGGAAGGAGACTTCCTCGTGTTTGAAACCGACCATTTGAGCCAGTACGCAATCCTTGGTTCCAACACGCCGTTTGAAACCAGCGAAAAGCCCACCGACCCCACTACTCCAACAGATCCCACCGATCCGGCTGGGCCGACTGACCCAACCGACCCAGCCAAACCCGAACAGCAGGGCAAGCCTTCTGAGCAAATAGAAAGCCCCCAGACCGGGGACAGCAGCAATATGGCGCTGTGGATCAGCCTGATGATGGTTTCCTGCGGCGGATTGCTGGGGATGCTGTTCTACAAACGGAAAAAAACAGCGGCCGGGAAATAAGGCTTAAAGATAAAACAAAACCGGCAAAAGCGCCTGCGGGCGGGCTTCATGCAAATCCCGCAGCCCGCCCCGGTGTAGCCAGCGTTGTTTTGCAGAAGGGATATCCCTTCTTTATGCTTTGGTCTTCACCAAAGCATAAAGAACTTTAACTGCGGCAAAGAAGGTTATTCGTTCCGCCCTGGCTGCCTGAACCGGCGCACCGGGGAACGGATGGCATAGAACACAGAGAAAAAGGCGGTGACACACCAAAAAGAATGATCAAACCTGTATATTCACATAAAAGTTATCTTGAAAGGAGAAAAATCAGTTATGAAACTAAAGCGCAAACTTCTTGCAGGACTGCTGACGCTTTGTATGGCTGTTGGAATGGCTGTGCCGGCGTTTGCGGCGAACGGCCCCTCGTTCGGGGACTACAGTTCTGCATACCTCAGGCTCGGTAATTCGGAGGATGGGTATCAGACGCTCTTTGCCAACAGCGGCCAGATTGACGATGTATCAGGTGCTGTTTATGATAAGGCGAGCAACACCGTTACCCTGACCAACTACAACAACCCGACCAATATCCTTGTCGCCAACGAGATGGGTGATGACCTGAAGCTTAAGCTGGTAGGTGACAACCACATCTCCTCGCTGGTGGTATACGGTTTCGGCTGGGGCGGCAACCTGGAGATTATTGGAGACGGCTCCCTGACCATCAATGAGAACAAAACCTCCAGCGCCGCTATTGCGTTTATGGCGGAGGGAACACAAGGCTCGCTCAAAGTTGGTTCGGAGGCTACTGTGACGGCGTATAAAATGCCCGATGCTCCGCATATGGCGACTTATTCGGCACAGTTTATCTCAACAACGTCTAAATCTATCCCGTTCACAGGAAATTTTGAAACAAAGCTTGCTATGACAGCTGATTCCGGCGTGGAATTGGAATATGAGCAGACAGAAACAGTCATTACAGAAGCCCCGTATGAGTCCAGGACATGGCAGGTTGCCACCAAAGGAAATGATGGCAGGCTGTACGGCGTTTACTTTTTTGAAGCTGATGAAACTATAGGTTCGCAAGGTCAAACCGATATTGCCGAACTGGTGAAAGTTAACGATCTTCCAAGCGGAAACGAATATCTCGCACTTGAAGTTAAAATAATCCAGGGAAGCACCGAGTGGCCGGCGGAATATACAAAGGATGCTGACGGAAAAACTATTGAGGCAAAAATTGACAGGCCGAAAACCATGAAAGTTCTCAAAAAAGGCGAAGAAACTTTTTATTGGGGCACAGGCAATATAAAATATGATGAAGAAGGAGAAGGTACGCCTTATTACACCTTATATAAGGCAATTGACAAGGTGGAACTGCCGGATACGTATTCCGATGCAAGGTACGAGACAAATGTTGTAACCCCCGTAGATGGCATGGAAGATATTACCGCAGATCAGGAAGGCTATCCGGAGGGATATAAGACAGTCATTGAGAAGACCGGCATGTATAGCTACTACTGCACCAATGATGTGATCAAAGTATCCCCGTCCGGGACTTCTACCGATCCGGGCACTGATCCTGGAACAAAACCTGGTGAGGATACTGGCGCCAAAGATCTGACTGCTTCCGAAACCGGCGTTTCCATCTCCCTGACCGACGGTGTGCCAGAGGGTGCGGAGCTTTTTGCTGACACCATCGCGCAGGAAAGCGTGCTGGGAAGCCGTCCGGAACTGAAAGAAGAACTGCCGGGCCTGCTGTCCATTTACGACATCAGCGTTAGAAAAGACGGTAAAGCTCTGGAAATCAAGGACAACCCCATGACGGTCAAAATCCCGATGAACGACCACCTGAAGGGCTACAAATACTATCAGGCGGTATATCTGGGTGACCCGCTGGAACGCTTTGATGCAGTGGTGGAAGGAGACTTCCTGGTATTTGAGACTACCCATCTGAGCCAGTATGCTATCCTTGGCTCCAACACACCGTTTTCAACCAGTACGGTTCAGGACGGAGAGCAGACCGGCGCGGGCGATCAGTCTTCCGATACAACTATTCCGCAGACCGGGGACGGCAGCAACATGATGCTGTGGATTGGTCTTCTGGCTGCATCCGGAGCCGGCGTCTATGGCATGACGCTTTACAGCAGAAAGAAAAAGGAACAGAATATATAACATTTTACGGCCGCCATCAGACAGATGGCGGCTGTTTTAGAAGGAAGGTGGGACTATCAAACGAATTGTGATTTTGGAACTATCAGACCAGGATAATGTTGCTTTAGAGGAAATTTCAAAGATTTTGGAGCGTCATCCTGATTTGAAGCTGATTGAAATGGTAGTTGAACCGACATTGATTTTTAACCACCTCATAATTGACACAGGAAAAAGAAAGGTATACTATAATCAGCAGGAGGTATTACTGACAACAAAAGAGTATGAACTACTTTACCGACTGGCCTTGTATGAAGGGCGGGTGTTGTCATACAGGCAGCTTTATGAGGCTGTATGGGGAGAAGATCCAATGGGAAATGAAGCCAATGCGGTAAGCTGTCATGTATACGGCCTGCGCAGAAAATTTCGTGAGATAGCACTCAGCTTACCTTCTGCTATCCGTTGTGTTCGAGAAGTTGGCTTTTGTTTTGAGGATATTACGGAATAAATAGGGGAAACGACCTGATAGCAGGTCGTTTCCCCTATTTATTTGAGCCATAAAGTCTTTTCTTACGGTGCAGTATTCAAAGGGCGGTAAAATTTGACATTATACAGCATTTTGTTGTTTGTTCTTGTCTAAACTTGCGACCGACTACGAAAATTCTACGGAAAATCTCGGAAAAATCTACAAAATTAGACGGTATAATCCCTATATCAACAATTATGAACGGGGATAAACATACCGGGCGGTTGTCCTATCCCCGCAGGGGGATAAAATGCCGGGGATAAAAAAGCAAACGGAAGCGTGATCTCAATTGGAGCGAATCTGAAATGAGGGCAACGAGCGAAAAGTATCGCCTTAATTCCTATGACGGCGAAGAACTGCCGTTTGAGAACTATATGAAACTTGACAATACAAATCCGGCTCCAGATGAAGTTGCAAAAATGATTAAAGCACTCTTTTCAATCGAGGAGTAATTTACCGAAAGGAGTATCGAAATGATATTTGAAGAAAAAACAATCATATTGAAAGATGGCAGGACCGCCATCTTAAAAAGTCCATGTGTTGAGGATGCGGAAAAATTACTGAACTACATAAAGAAATCTTGTAGTGAAACTGATTTTCTTGCACGCTATCCCGAAGAATGGACAACAACTATCGGGCAAGAGGAAGCATGGGTAAACCGCTTGCGCTCTGCCCCTGATACATTGGGTATCACCTGTTACGTTGACGGTGAGGATGCCGGCAACTGTGAGATCAGCTTCAGAGGAGACATGAAAGTATCGCATCGTGCAACCATTGCCAATGCTATTCTCAAAGACTATTGGAACCTCGGTATCGGCTCTGCAATGTTCGAGGAGCTTGTATCGGCGGCACAGAACCGAGGAACCGAGATTATGGAGCTGGAGTTCATAGAGGGCAATGACCGTGCAAGACACTTGTACGAAAAATTCGGATTCCGTGTTGTTTGCGAAAGACCGAATATGTTTAAGCTCAAGGACGGCACTTACCGAAGTGAGTTCTATATGCAGAAATACTTATGATAAAAGGCAGGATTGTCAATTACGACAACCCTGCCTTGAATATTATTTATTGCTGAAAGCCAACCATTTGACTCCGTAGGTATCGAGCGAGAAGCGATTTCCGAAATTATTCTCTACCCAGTGTTCGTAAACCCGATAGGTTCCTCGAAGTTGTTCTCTGAGTTCCGTATCGTGAGAGATTGGTTCAAGCCAGATTTCCCCATAATTTTGAAGATCCGGTTTGCTTAACGGTTTTGAATCTGGAAGTGATGCTTCATAGAACGGAGGCTGTGCCACATAAACAGAACCGGCGTTATCAAACGGTACCAAAGAACCATCAACACAAACCAGTACATTCTTTATTGAGTTTACCAATACCCATCCGAAATCGGACGACCAGACTGATTTACCATGATATATCTTTAGCAATTCACCTGGGAGGGGAAGAGAAGTTGCTGGGGGCGTTTCCTATCTGCCAAGAAGATAATCAGTAGAAACCTGATACAGATCTGCCATCGCTTCTAAGCTTTCAATCGAAGGTGCCTTGCGTTCAGACTCCCATGCGCTGAGAGTAGATGGTGAAATATCGAGCTTGGAAGCTGCATCTTTTACAATCAGCTTTTTGCTTTTACGTGCATTCTTATATTGTCTTGCCAATCTATCACCACCTTTTTTCGCTGCAAATATTGTGTCAGAAGCGAATGTTTTAAGTTGCTCATTACAGAGCATTAATCTCATTTTCGAGGGTTTGAATATAGTCCATCAAGTCATCAAACGAAGGATATTGTCCAAACATCATTTCAGCCATATCCTCATAATCGGTACGTAGGCTATCAAAACGAAAAGCCGGAGGAACAAGCTTGATTGTTCCGGGAATTGCTTCTTCGTATTTTGCCCATTTGCGAGGGAAGAACTTCATTTTGAAGTTTACAACTTTTTTGAGGAGTTCCAGATCTTCAAAAGCAGCATTTTTGTTTTCCGAATGTGCTATGCAGTATAAATCATAGTAGTGTCTCGAATATCGTTTGGGCATTGCCAAATTTTCAGGACGGTTTGCCTCGTGATGAAGAATCGTAACCTTTTCCCAGAAGGTTCGCTCGGCTGCAGCTGTAAGGATCGTACTTGTTGCTTGGTCGAAGGCTTTGGGATAGCATTCAGCGGTATAAGGAGTAACGGATTTCTCCCTCGCAGGAGTCCAGGCTGCCAATGCACCAATCTCCAACCGGATTGCCTGCAGAATAGATTCGGTTGTAAAGATATGCGGATATTCAAAATTTATCGTCTGCGGGTCTGATTCCTCTATGTAGATGGTTGCCTCCTGCCCTATGATCTCCGAAAGATCACGCTTAAAGATAGGAAGCAAAGTGTCACGTAAGAAAACTTCTGCTCGGGCATTTGCCTCTTTGTTAAAGGCATCCTGTTTTGTGTTAGATCTATCTTCCCACGGCTCGTTGAGAGAATAACCAATGGCGCGCCAGTCTAAAATCAAATCGATGTCTTCTGAAAAGTGGTCCTATGTCAAGAAAAAGTACAAATTAAATATGCCCTTTTAATGTTGAGTTACCCTGCTAAAGCTTCAGCTCTTTCATCTAACGCTGCATA
>OJMH01003452.1_pt1 | contig 11709 bp, 9 predicted proteins | sample 1597111 | NCBI WGS metagenome assembly OJMH01 (sample SAMEA2452115, study PRJEB22498) | human gut metagenome | reverse complement strand
GGGCTTGCGGAAAATGAAGAAGAAGCGGGTGGCAGGCTTGCTGAGAGTATTAGTTCAGGGGAAGCATTTAAGCGTTTTGAGCGGATGGTTTCCGCTCAGGGGGGCGATGTCCGCGCGCTGAATGATTTTGCACTGCTTCCCCTTTCTGAACAATACGAATATAAGGCGCGTGAGAGCGGATATATAAACCAGGTGGACGCGCAGGCGCTGGGCATGGCGGCTCTGAGCCTGGGCGCGGGCAGAGAGAAAAAAGGCGGGAGCATTGATTACGGTGCGGGCATTTTATTGAAAAAGACCTTGGGCGAAAGGGTGGAAGAGGGAGAGCCTATTGCGCTTCTGTACACTCAGAAAAAAGATCTGGGCCGGTGCATGAATTATCTTGACTCTGCGCTTATTATTGGGGAAAAGCGTCCTGCGCCTCCCCTTGTATATGAAATAATCGAATGAGAAAAGAGGCTTTTTATAATGGATAAACAAAAGATACTTTCCATGCTGGACAGCACCCTGCTTAAGGCTAACGCCAGCAAAGAAGATATATTAAAGCTGTGCGGGGATGCTGAAAAATACCGTTTTGCGGCGGTCTGCGTTCATCCGTGTCATGTTGAATTGTGCAAAAGAACCCTTAAGGGGAAACTGCCCGTGGCGACGGTTGTCGGGTTCCCCATGGGAGCGAATACTCCCGAAACCAAGGCTTACGAAGCGGCCGATGCCGTAAGAAGAGGCGCGGATGAATTGGATATGGTAATAAATATAGGCGCAGCTATTGACGGCGACTATAAATTGGTGGAAGAGGATATCCGCGGAGTGGTAGAGGCGGCTCAGGGGCGGGTGGTCAAGGTTATACTTGAAACATGCTATCTGACCGACGAGCAGAAAAAACAGGTCTGCCTGGCCGCCAAGCGCGCGGGGGCGTCCTTTGTAAAGACCAGCACCGGCCTTGCGGGCGGCGGAGCTACGCTTGAGGACGTCCGCCTTATGAAGGAAACCGTGGGAGATTCCCTTAAGGTTAAGGCGGCCGGAGGCATACGCTCGCTGGCAGAATGTGCAAAATTTATAGAGGCGGGCGCCGAGCGGATTGGTACGGGCACAGCTGTAAAAATAGCCGAGGGCGCCGCTGTTGACTCCAATTATTGACAGCGCAGGCTCAGGGCTGATTATTAACGGTGGCCGGCCTGAAGCTTTTTGTCATTCTGAGCAGATTATATGCTTCTAAGATTAGCGGCTTCAGGCAGTTTGCTTTTGCTTTGTGCACAGCTCTTTTATTTTGGGCGCAGTTTTTTGATTTAAGATAACTCTTTTGCGCCTGATTTAAATATATATTTACTTAGGGCGACTCAATCAGGCTGCATGAGTTTTGCGGGAAACGCGGCTGTGTTTGCGCTGTGCTTGTACTGCCGCGGGATCTCAGTGTGCGCAGTTATGTCTTTAATTGTGCGCCTTTTATCCGTTGGCGAGCCGCTCTCATGTAAAATCTGTGACCGCAGGCAAAGCTGAATCTTATGTCCGTTCAGTAAGAGAATGCGGAATGGCCTATTTATGGACAATGGTGCTGGCGGCGTGAATCAGCCTGCGGTGAGCGTATCCTGATTGGCTTACCCGTTCAGCGTTTCTGGGTATTTTTTAACGCCCGAATTTCGGCCTCCAGATTAAACATTGTTCGCTTGAGCAGATATACTTCCTCTTCCAGCTGCCGGAGCCGGCCCAAAAGCTCGGTGCTTTGTCCCTGGTTCTGCTGGGGGGATTCGGCCAGGGGCAGGCTTATCCTGGGAAAAGGAGTGGAGAGCAGAAAGCCGCTTTGAGCCGTGTCGGTGTATTTATATATCCGCCATTGGCTTATGGAGCTTTTGGGCGCGGGGGTTGAAAAGCTTCCGTTATAATCAGAGCGGCAGGGCTGCCCGTCTATCAGGCAGTAAAGGGTATAGCTTTCGCCGCCGTTATAATAAAGGCAGGGGCATTCTCCGTCAAAAAGGTATTCCCCGTTTAAATATATTTTGCCGTCCGATTCATAAAGGGGAGTTCCGTTAATAAGCTGGAGCGAATTAAAGCCGGGGGCGCTTAACAGCCTTTTAACTGACGGGACGTATTCATACAAAACGGCGGGCTCGCCTTCTTCTGCAAAATATACTTTGCCTGTGCGCTTTTCCTGAGTTAGGACAACCAGGGGGATGGATGAATTAAATAATCTGCGCCCTTTCCAGCTGGAAGCGTCCTTTGCGTATTCCACCAGGGAATATGCGCCCGGCTCGCTGACGACGTAATATATTTTCAGTCCGTTTTTATCAGCGCAAATAAGGGGATATAAAATATCCTGCTCGGCTGAATTAATTCTTGCGAGGTTGGCGCTGTTTAGACGGCCGTCAGGCAGATAATTTATATATACCAGCAATTTGCGGGAGGTATAGGCAAGTACATGCAGCCCGTTTGAATCTATATCTGCGCTGAAACAGCTCACGGGCTGCTCGCTGAGATTGCAGGCGGAAGTTATTTTTCCCTGTTCCGCCTGGGAAAGCTTTAATAGATTGTCGCTGCTGTCCAGATATAATCTGTAAAGATATTTTCCCTCCCGCAGTATATGTTCGTACATAATTTTCCTTCCTTTCCCGGCTGTTTAAATGGTGTGTAACCGGCGCGCCGCGGTAAACAGCATCCGGCTGTTTTGGTTTAGGGGCAGGCCTTTTATTTAATTATAGTAATAAACCGGCCCGAATATGAACGCTTTTAAAGGAGTACTGAATAATGAAAATTTACGCCCTGGCCGATACTCATCTTTCCTTTGCTTCTCCTAAGCCCATGGATATGTTTGGGCCTGATTGGGAAGGGCATTGGGAAAAACTGTCCGCTTTCTGGCGGGCAAAGGTTAGCAGCGAGGATGCGGTGCTGATCGCAGGGGACATATCCTGGGCCATGACCCTTCAGGACGCTTTGGCTGATTTAAGCGCAATAGGCGAACTGCCGGGGAAAAAGATACTTATACGGGGCAATCACGATTACTGGTGGGGCTCTATAAGCCGTGTGCGCGAAGCGGCGCCGGCAGGGATGTTTTTTTTGCAGAACGATGCGCTGAAGCTGGGGGAGGCCGTAATATGCGGGAGCAGGGGGTGGCTGAATCCCAATGCGGACGGTTTTACGGCCGAGGACCGCAAGATATACGACCGCGAGCTTATCCGCATGGAAATGAGCCTGACTGCGGGAAAAAAATTGATGGGTGAAAACAGCCGCCTGATTGCCATGACTCATTATCCGCCGGTATATCCTGATAAAAAGCCCACGGCCATGAGCGCGCTGTTTGAAAAATACAATGTGAGCCGGGTCATATTCGGGCATATCCATTCCATGCGGGGCGGCTGGGAGCCTTTTGAATTAAACGGGGTAAAATATATACTTACGGCAGGCGACTATATTAAATTTGATCCAATGCTTATTTATCCGTAGCTTTGCGCCTAAATCGGGCGGACGGCCGGCTGCGGTTAAAGGAGCCGCACTATATTTATATATGCTCATATGTTAATATAATCCGTACACAGCCGCGTTTTTAGCATGGGGCGCGCCGGGGGCCATTTTTGCGACAAATCATTAAAGCGTTTCCCTTTTAAGGCGAGATGTGATAAAATAACAGCAGAAAGGGTGTGTTTTTAAATGCCTGATAAATTAAGGGGCGCGGAGATGGACGCGCTGTTTAAAGCCGTGCTCAGCTTGGAGAGCCTGGAAGAATGCTATGCGTTTTTTGAGGATTTATGCACGGTTAACGAGCTGAAATCCATGGCTCAAAGGCTTCAGGTGGCGCTTTTATTGGATAAGGGCGAAACTTATACCGACATAGTGCGGCTTACGGGCGCCAGTACGGCTACAATCAGCCGGGTGAACCGCTGCCTGAATTACGGGACGGACGGATATGCGGCTATACTCAAGAAACTGTCTGAAGAGGATAATTAATCAATGGAGAAAGCAAAAGAATATTCATTTATAGATAATGCAAAGCTTAATCCTGCTCAAAGAGAGGCGGTAGCCGCCACCGAGGGGGGCGTGTTAGTGCTGGCCGGGGCAGGCTCAGGCAAAACCAGGGTTTTGACGCACAGGGTAGTGCATCTTATAAAGGATTTAGCTGTTCCGCCCTGGAACATACTGGCCATCACTTTTACCAATAAGGCTGCGGGTGAAATGAAGGAGCGCATAAACGACATGTGCGGGTACGAGGGGGAAGGCGTATGGGTCTCTACCTTCCATTCCATGTGCGTGCGGATATTGAAAACTGATATACACAACATAGGCTATGACAAAAATTTCAGCATATATGATGAGGACGACTCCCTAAGGGTGATAACCGAAATCCTTAAGGAGAAAAATATAGAGGATTTTAAGCCCAAGGCGTTTAAGGGAGCTATCAGTTCGGCTAAAAACAAAATGACCCCCTACGAATATATAATGGAGCGCAAAAATAAGGGCTACGGCGAATTTGCAGATTTGCTGCCCGATATATATCTGGAATATGAACGCAGGCTTAAGAAGAATAACGCTTTGGATTTTGACGATTTGCTTCTGCGCACCATAGAGCTTTTTGAAAAATGTCCGGGCGTGCTGGAAAAATATCAGCGCCGCTTTAAATATATAATGGTGGACGAATACCAGGACACCAACTACGCGCAGTATATCCTTGTTAAAATGCTGGGAGGGTATTATCATAACGTATGCGTTGTGGGAGACGACGACCAGAGTATTTACGGATGGCGGGGCGCTGATATAAGCAATATACGAAATTTTGAAAAGGATTATAAGGACGCTAAGGTTATAAAGCTGGAGCAGAATTACCGTTCCACTAACAATATTCTTAAAGCAGCCAATGCGGTTATAAGAAATAACGCCGACCGCAAGGAAAAAACTCTCTGGTCTGATAAGGAGGACGGCGAAAAGATAACTCTTGCCCGGCTGAACGATGAGAAGGCCGAGGCGGGCTATGTTTCGGGCATTATTTCCGAGCAGGTCAAAAAAGGCGCGAAATATTCGGATTACGCTATTCTGTACCGTATAAATTCTGTGAGCCGAAACTTTGAAGAAGCGCTTGCGGGAAGGGGAATTCCTTACAGGATTTACGGCGGCCAGCGCTTTTACGACCGCAAGGAAATTAAAGACGCTTTAGCGTATATGAAATTGGTGCTTAATCCTAATGACGAGGTCGCGCTTAAGCGCATTGTAAATGTACCGCGGCGGGGCATAGGCACAGTTACCATGGAGGAAATAGAGAGCATAGCCAGGGAAAATGAGGATAGCATTTTCGGAGTGATGCTGGAGGCCGAGCAGTACGGCCTGGAGCCTAAGCTGCGCCGGAAATTTACCCAGTTTGTAGAATTAATGCAGGAATTAATCGTACAGAGTGCCCTGCTTCCCTTAGGGGATTACATAGAATATATGTTTACCCTTACCGGGCTGGTTGCCCAGTATGAAAAGGACAAGAGCGAAGAAGCGCAGGCGAGAATTGATAACCTGCATGAAATGATAAGCGCGGCGCGGCAGTTTTCCGCTCAGAATCCGGGAAGCACCCTTGAAGATTATATGGAGCATGTTTCTTTAGTTACCGAATTGGAGGAACAGGATTCTTCCACCGGCAGGGGTGCGGTCAATTTAATGACCCTGCACAGTGCAAAGGGCCTGGAATTTGATACGGTGTTTCTTGCGGCCATGGAGGACGGAATTTTCCCTTTGAGCCGTGCGATTTATGAGCCTTCTGAAATGGAGGAGGAGCGCAGGCTTTGTTATGTGGGCATTACAAGGGCTATGCGCAAGCTTTATATCACGGGTGCGGAAAACCGCTTTAATTACCGTGAAAAGGCGGAGGCTATACCTTCGCGGTTTATAAGAGAGATACCTGACGAGCTTATTTTAAGGCAGGGCAGGCCTTCCTTGGGCGCGGGGGCTTTTAACCGCCGCAGGCAGGAGAGCGTGCGTCCCAGCTATAATATGGGCGCGCTGGGCGTGGGCGGCGGCGCGCAGCAGCCTGAAGGGAATAGGGAGCAGCTCTATAAAACGGGCATGAAGGTGGCGCATAAAAGCTTTGGTCAGGGTATAATAATAGACGTCAGGGATGACGGCAGGAATGTAATTCTGAAAATAGTCTTTCCGGGCAAGGGGATTAAGGAGCTTTCGGCGAAGCATGCTCCCCTGACCATACTATAATTATCGGCGAGGTGTATTTATGCCCGACAGGATGCGGGAGCTGGTGGATAGAATCAACCGGCTCAACTATCATTATTATGTGCTGGACGACCCCATAGCCAGTGACGACGAATGGGACGCGCTTTACCGCGAGCTGGTACTGCTGGAGCAGAGCCAGGGCCGGGTGCTGGAGGATTCGCCTACCCGCCTGGTGGGCGGGGAGCCTGTCAGCGCTTTTGAGCAGACCAGGCATCTGGCGCGTCTTTACAGCATGAACAAGGCTCAGAGCATAGAGGAATTATATGCCTGGCAGGCCAGGGTGCTAAAAGCCATAGAGGAATATAATCAAACTGCCGCACAGCCTGTAAGCGCGCCGCAGTATACGGTTGAATATAAATATGACGGCCTCACCATAAATCTCACTTATGACAGTGGCGAATTAGTGTTGGCCGCCACGAGGGGCAACGGTGAGATTGGAGAAATAATACTTCCCCAGGTTAAGACCATACGCAGCATACCCGTCTATATTCCCTTTAAGGGAAAGATGGAGGTGCAGGGGGAAGGCATAATGCGCATAAGCGAATTTGAAAAATACAACGCAGCGGCGGCGGAGCCTTTAAAAAACCCCCGCAACGGCGCTGCGGGCGCTTTGCGCAATTTGGACCCGAAGGTTACGGCCTCCAGGCACCTGGACTGCTTTACCTATAATATCGGTTATATTGAGGGCAGAAGCTTTACCAGCAGTCTGGAGATGATGGAGTTCCTAAGGGAGCAGAGGCTGCCGGTCAATCCGTATTTTAAAGTCTTTGACAATATAGACGATGTTGTCAAAGAGCTTAAGGAAATAGAAAGCATCCGGGAAAGCCTGGATTTTCAGATTGACGGTGTGGTAATAAAGCTGGCTGATTTCAGGACCAGGGAGCTTTTGGGATATACTGATAAGTTCCCGCGCTGGGCTATCGCCTACAAATTTTTCGCCCAGGAGGTGCTTACTACTCTCAGGAGCGTAAGCTGGGAGGTGGGCCGGACGGGGAAAATTACCCCTCTGGCGCATCTTGAGCCGGTTGAAATTGGGGGCGCTACCGTTAAACGGGCGACGCTGAACAACAAGTGGGATATACAGCGCAAAAAGGTTAAATTGGGCAGTAAGGTCTGGGTGCGCCGCTCTAACGATGTTATTCCTGAAATCATGGGAGTGCAGGACGAGGACGGCGGCGAAGAGATTAAAACGCCTGAGGTGTGTCCGGCGTGCGGAACTCAGTTAATTGAAAAGGGCATGCTGCTTTTTTGCCCTAATAAAAGGGAATGCAGGCCCCAGGCTGTGGGCAGGCTTACTCATTTTGCTTCCCGCGACGCTATGGATATAGAGGCTTTCAGCGAAAAATCTGCGGGGCAGTTTTATGATGTATTGGGAGTGCGCGAAGCGGCCGATCTCTATTATATAACCAATGACCAGCTGCTTTCACTGGATAATTGGAAGGAAAAAAAGGCAGAGCGTTTTTTAAGCGAGGTAGAAAAGAGCAAGGCGTGCCGTTTGGATTCTTTTATATACGCTCTGGGCATACCCAACATCGGCAAACGGACGGCACGGGATTTGGCGGAGCATTTTAAAAGCGTCCAAAAGCTGGCCGGAGCTGGCCTGGAGGAGCTTACCAGCATAGATGAAATAGGGGAGATAGTGGCCAACAGCGTTATTGAGTTTTTCGGGGACGAGGTTAATTCCCAGATGGTGAACAGGCTGTTTGAGGCGGGAGTTTCCCCCGTATGGGACAGCGCCGGGAAAAAGAGCAAAGGCTTTTTTTCGGGCAGGACCTTTGTGCTTACCGGCACTCTTGAGAGCATGGAGCGCAGGCGGGCCGCGGAGCGCATAGAAGCTTTGGGCGGAAAGGCGTCGGGCTCGGTAAGCAAAAACACCTTTGCGGTTATAGCGGGAGAGAACGCCGGAAGCAAATTGGAAAAGGCGCGTGCGCTTAATATCAGAGTAATAGATGAAGAGGAGTTTTTAAAGCTGCTTGAAGGAGAAGAAAATGCATAAGCTGGGCAAATTGACAAATGACGAACTGGACGGGCTTATATTGAGCCGCATAAGGCATACTAGGCCGGAGGTGGTGGTACGGCCGCATATAGGGGAGGACTGCGCCGCCCTGGACCTGGGCGGGAAATTATGCGTGCTCTCTTCCGACCCCATTACTGCGGCGGACAAGGGCGCAGGGAGGATAGCGGTGCATGTGGCGTGCAACGATATCGCTTCGGCCGGAGCGCGGCCCATTGGACTGATGGTGACTTTGCTGCTGCCGCCCAGCATTGAAAAAAGCGAAATTCTGGAGGTTGCGGACGATATCTGCGAAGCTGCCGGAGAACTGGGCGTGGATATAATAGGCGGGCATACTGAAGTTACCGATGCGGTAAACTGGATTGTTATTTCCACCACGGTAGTAGGGAGCCCTATAGGCAGGATGATTCCGACAGGCGGCGCCTCTGCCGGGGACAAGCTTATAATTACCAAAACTGCCGGCATTGAGGGCACGTTAATAATAGCGCGCGACTATGCGGACAGGCTCTCCGGCATATTAACCGAGAAGGACGAGCACACCCTGAAGGATATGGAACGGGCGCTGAGCGTTATTCCCGAGGGCTGCCTGGCTGCCTCGGCCGGGGCAAGCGCCATGCATGACGCAACCGAAGGCGGAGTATTGGGCGCGGCCTACGAAATGGCCCAGGCGGCCGGTCTGGGAGTGTGCGTAAGGCTGAAGGATATCCCCATGGACCAGCTTACAGAGCGCATATGCTCCTTTTTTGATATTAACCCGTACAGGCTGATATCCTCCGGCTCAATGCTTATAGCCGCCAGGGACGAGAAAAAAATCATTAAGGCGCTGGCTAAGGAGGGAATACCTTCAGCCGTTATAGGGGAATTTAATGCCGGCGGGAAAATGCAGGCTGAGGTTGACGGACGCATTGCCGAGCTGGCGCCTCCCGACCGGGACGAACTGTATAAACTAAAGGAAATATCGTAATACCGGCTGCGTGAGCGGCCGGGAGCCGTATATAATTAAGACGGCCGATTGCGTTATGCGTTGTTAAAGGAATGGCCTTTCGGAAGAAACGGGTTTAGGATTTACCAGGAATGCCGGATTTTTTACTACAGAGCTGCGGCCTGAGAAGAGATTGCTGCCTGCTGGGTCGTGCATACGCGCAAGAATCTTGGGCGGACGGATGTTTCTGTTTTGTTAAAGCGTTGAATTTTTCATGTCGTTTATTTTAAAAAATGTGCAAAAAAACATGTCAAAGGTGAGAATAGTACTATAAATTATTAGTATCGTTTGTTGCTATTTTGGATATACGGACTTATAATTATAATAGAATAGCCGGAAAAATAATTTAGGAGGTTTTCACGATGAAAAAGTTTGTAACTCTTTTCTTAGCTTTGGCGCTCGTATTGGCTATGGGCGCGGTGTCGTTAGCGGCTGATCCGTATCCGCAGACTACAAAGGACTGGAAGGTTAATGTAACTATTAATGCTGAAGGCGGCATTGACGTTACCTATACTGTAGATCCTTCGGATATGGCATCAGTAGCCTGGACTGAGATGGCAATTTATGATCATGAGATTGATATTACCGGCAAGGATATGACGGATAAGGTTAATAAAGATATGCCATATGATGTTAAATTAGAACGCGGGAATAACAATGCTTATGTTTCGGCGCGTACTATTAATAAAGGTGCTGTAGGTGCTGATTCCTATCCTTTTGAAGAAGGCAAAACCTATTACATCTGGCTGATGGCTTGCGATGGAGCTAACTGGATATGGAATACCGTTCCTACTGAGTTCACCTATGGCGATGCTGCCGAGACTCCCGAAACTCCCGACAAGGATGATTCCCAGGGAACCGGCGACTTCTCCGCTATAGCTTATGCTGCTGCCGCTCTGGCTGGCTGCGGCGCTCTGGTAATCCGCAAGAAGAAATAATCTGTAATTCAGATTAGGAGGATTTTGGAATGAAAAAATTTGTTGCTATAGTTTTGACGCTGAGCCTTTTCCTGGTAATAGGTGCTGTGGCTTCAGTTGCATATCAAAATTCCAATGCCGATTGGGGCATAACTGCTGAAATTCAAGCGGATGGCAGCGTCAATGTTACCTATGATGCTGAAAAGGTTAATGCTACTAGAGACGGTTGGAATGCTATCAATGCGCATATAGCTGTATATGACGAGGATCATAATTTCACGGCTGATAGCTATATGGCGGATTTTGAGGAGCCTAGCAAGGAACAGCAGTATTATCCGTATTCCGATGCTGTAGCTGGTAGTGGTGATGCAGGAAGAATAAAGGGTACTAATGTATATAATATTAAAGTCGGCGATTTAGATAAGACAACCGCTACTTATCCTTTTGTGGATGGAGAGCAATATTATATATATGTTTGCACAAGTGATGGTTCGGATTGGTATTGGAACTATGAGCCTTATGTTCTTACATATGAAGCTCCGGCAGCGGATGATGAAGTTGTTGAGGGCACCGGCAATTATCCGAGCACCAACGCTGACTGGGGTATAAATGCTGTGGTTCAGGAGGACGGCAGTGTTCTTATAACCTATGACAAAGAGAAGGTAAACGCTTCAAAGGATGGCTGGAGCAGCGCTCAGGCCAATATAGCTATTTATGATGAGGATCCTCAGTTTACGGCTGCCAGCAATATGACATCGGTGGAAGGCGATGGACAAGATAAGCATCCTTACAGCGATGCTAGCGTTGGCCTTAACAATGCAGGCCAGACTTCAGCAGGTGCGGCTTCTTATCTTGTTGCGGTTGGCACGAAGGCGAACGGCAGCGCTGAACAGCTTCCCACCTATCCCTTTGAAGAAGGGCATCAGTATTGGATAGTTGTATGCGATAGTAACGGTTCAGGATGGTACTGGAACTATCAGCCTTTTGTGCTCACCTATGAGCTTCCCGGCGAGGAGCCCACTACTCCGACCGCTACGCCTACAGCCACTCCTACGGCTACTGCAACCGAGGGTGCGACTGAGACTGCTGCCACCACTGAAGCCGCTACGACCGAAGCTGCTGCAACGACAGCTGCTGCAACCGGCACTCAGTCCACCGATGATACGGACGACGGCGGCGACTTCTCTGTTCTGATTTATCTTGCCGCTGCTTTGGCAGCTGGCGGCGTAGCTGCTTTTGCTTTCCGCAAAAAGAATAGGGCTTAATTAGTGCATATCATATGAATGCTTTTTGGCTCTTAGGCCAAAGACATTATACCGGCTAGCAGGAAGCCGCGGGAGAAGTTCCGCGGCTTCTTTGTATTTTTTAATGCAGGCTGGGCGCTTTTGGCAGGTTTACCTACGGCTTGCGGCTTCTCCGCAGATTTTAATACAGTACGGCCAATGTCAGCCCCTGAGTTTAAGCGCTGTGCCTCTGCTGCACAATGCCGGAATATATCCGGGCGGCGTTTTCTCTTGCATATGAGCATTATTTTGCCATGCGCTTTATTGCCGGGCGGCGGTGTTTGGATTTGCAGTTTTATGTCCCTGCTTAATGGCCGTTATTCCGGA